>WLWD01001067.1_pt1 | contig 201394 bp, 117 predicted proteins | sample 6712731 | NCBI WGS metagenome assembly WLWD01 (sample SAMN12718690, study PRJNA576275) | sponge metagenome | isolation source: marine sponge | host: Mycale hentscheli | place: New Zealand: South Island, Marlborough, Capsize Point | collected 2014-11-01
AACTAGTGGTGTGCTTGAGCACAAATGGCGAGCGAGCCTGATCGTTAGGTAACATAAAATGTTACTATGTTTTAGCTTACTTCATGCAAACACTATAATAGCAGTTATGACATTTGATTTCAGCAAACAAATACAAAATCACTCTCTTACCTTATTAATGGTAACTTTTGTAGTATCAAACATCAACCATTCTGATAATCTCAATCACCAGTAACTCTTGAACAAGCTCTCAGCTACGATAAAAAATAAACCATTGTTATTATTTGTAATTTTAGCCAACAAATATGGAATTACTACTTACATCATTCTTGAGTATTGATAACTTCTGTAGTATCAAATTGAAGTTACTTTGACCATCGGAATTATCTTGAATTCTTGACAACAAGCTCTCACCTACAAAAACAAAAGACAATCAATTTTAGCACACAAATACAAAATTACTTTCTTACCTCATTTTCTTGAGCAGTGGTAACTTTTGTAGTACCAAATTTGAGCCAATCTGACCATTTGAATTTACCAGTCACTGTTGACTAGCTCTTAGCTACAAAAAGAAAGGCCAGAGTTAATTTTGCATATTTAGCTAACAAATATGGAATTGCGTACTTATCTCAGCTTCCCTCGAGAAGTAGTAGCTTCCATAGCATTAATACTACGGCATTCTGACTACCAACAGCTCTTGACAACCAACAACCGGCACTTCGTATCCCCCCATAAAACGGCGAAGTTTTGAAATTAAGTCTGGAAAAGGGTCTTCAATGCCATAGTAACCTGTCGAGTCAACTTTTTGTGTCTTGAAAACAAGCGTTTTAGCAGGAATTTTCTCATACTTTGGAGCTTAAGTATAAAGTAAGGTTTGCTTAATGCTGTAGTTTCAGAATAAACTGGAGTCAAGCCTAAATAGCCGTGTTTTTAGGAGAAAAACGTTCTCCGCACGCGCGTTTAAAGAGCATACGTACCATCCATACATACATACATATATATATATAACATATACCCGATTTTGCATTATCCACCCCTAATACTGTCTCGCTCGCTCGCCAATAAACATCCCCGATTTTCGATTGTGTTACCCCTGTAAGTGTCTCGCTCGCTACGCTCGCTCGCCAACTAGTGATGGTGCTCTAAGCACAAAATAGCGAAGCGAGCGATGCATGTTCCCTGTAATTGCAGCTATTCCATGCATGCTTGGTGTGGCTACAAAATACTGTCAGATTCTTTACTTTGCTACCTGTTTCTGTTTCGTTTTAGCTCTCCTCCTCCTTGCCCTGTCTTTTTCATTTCTTATCGCTCTCCTTACTAATTTTTCTTCAGGAGTTTCTAACGCTCTCAAAGCTCTTGACCGAGCGTTTCTAACGTTTTGTCTACTGGGCATCGCTACTTCGTACGGCGGGTAAACAAAACAAAATGTTGCTAAGAAGGTTACCCGGCCCGCGCAAGCGCGTAGGAGAAAGGGTACACACGTACGCCCACGCAAGAACAAAAACAATTTCTAGACCTAAATATATATATTTATTAGGTACTGAACAGAGCCTGATAACTGTTGCCACATAGAAAATGCATTAAAGTAAACAGGATGTGGCTTAGGGCAATATTTTTCCATATCACCTGTGTTCATAGTTATTACGTTGGGTTATTACGTCCCCCTAGGTTATAGAATGTTACCAAGGTATTCGCGCATGAGCAGTACCTAATAAATTTATTATCCATTGGATACCCGAGAATATCACTCGTCTGATTGGCGGTATTTACGCTCGTGCCTGCGGCACTCGCGTAAATACTGAGCCAACAGACTCGTGATATTCTCCTGTATCAAATGAATAATATATATATATCGCGAACTCATTAGAGAGTCAGCTCCGCTCGCTTCGCTCGCTTCGCTGAATAAATAAACAAACATCCCCGATTTTCGATTGTGTTACCCCTGTAAGTGTCTCGCTCGCTACGCTCGCTCGCCAATTATCACTTCTGATAAGACTATGGGGGAGCTTCAGCCTCCTCAGACTCCCCCGCTTTCCTCCGCCATTGTTAAGGTCTTCCTAACTTCTACAGTATTCTTTGTCTCACACATAGTAACTTATTGCAGTATCAGTAGTTTCTTATTCCCACAGTCTTATTGTACTTACAATTCTTACAATTACTTACACTCATGTTTTCCTTCATATCTTTCATGTCTAGCTAAATTTTCTGCCACAGAACAACTGCAGTTTTGTGCTAACCTGGTGAGATTAGAAAGATTAATCATAGACTTGTATCACAAATTTCAAAGCTAGCCATATTGGATGTTATGTATAATGATAACTTGAATGAAGCTTAGGCATTTTCACCACTAACATTATTTGCATTGACTTTCACAGTCTTGTACAATATCATCATGAAATACAGTCTTCATAGTCTTTCACAGTCTTCACTCAATTCTTATTGTCAATCTCTCTATCTTACCTTTTCTATCAACATAATTACAGTCTCTATATTAGTTGCTTGGACATGTTTGCACCAAATTAATAAATCTAAATGTTAGTGTGTACATTCTCAATGTTTACATCGCCTCTATTCACTTAACTGACTCCCTTTCTCCCCATCAATCTCTTCTCCCATACACATGTACATACAGCTAACAATTATCCATTTTATGCTTAGTTACCCTACCTCCTCTATTTCCTACAATTATAAGTTTATCATTTCCCCCTCATTTATCTGTCTTTTCAGTCTTACCGATTCTGTGAAGTCTCATAAGACAATTCAGATACATAGTAACTTGATTCATGCGAACCAATCCTACCTTATAGTTGTAGGAATTGTGTGCTTGGCTCTATAATTCCTCTCATTTAGTCAGAGCTGTTCCTATCTACTTCAAAACTTACATTGATACTGCTCGTGGAGATACTGCTGCCACATTCACTAACAAATTTTGAACTAGTTCACCTCTAACTCATCAATTAATTCCTTTAACATATCCATAACCCACCTACTACTCAAACCCTAACATACATGTATCTCTAACTCATTACACTCAAGCTCTTTATAACTGAACATTTCCTTTTAGTCGATTACTCTCTTCCCTCTATACACTCAATCACATTCATACTACTATATCACCACACCCTTTCCTGTTCTGTTTGCTACATTAGGCAGAACCCTTCCTTTATATTCATTCCTTACCTTAGTACATACTAAGTGCTGTCAGGTGCTTGAGAAATTATATTCCTAACTTAGACATATCATCTAGGGTGAGATAGCTTAGCTAGAATCATTCTTTTCCAACTGACACTTTTTTAATATGATGTGCAGGTGAGTTTAAAGTTACTGAATCATCCCTCTTACTTTTAGAAAAATACTCAACTGATAAGTAATATCATTATATATCATCTACTTTGAAAATAACAGAAAAACATCATGGTGTTTTATTATTGATGACAAAGTGTTTGGTCATCCAAATGAAAATCAAAAATATAAAAATCAATTGCAGATTAAATGTTTTTAAATGAGACCCCAAAAATACCACTAACTGAGTGTGTACTACTGTACTACTGGTAGTGTAGCTGGCTCTTCACCTATTATATAGATGAATATGCAAATGTGTACTATGAATTTAGCTCCCATGGCTACGGGAAGGACCCTGACAAGTGTTCAGGATGACTTCCCTGGATTAGTAACATAGAAGTGGGCAGTTTGGTCACGATTTTTAGTGTAGTAAAGCAAAAAGAAATAATACTGTGGGAGGTACAAGAAAGTTTTTTATACCGCAGTTCAATTATTTTTATGCAATGATTAATTTCTATTTTGGATCAGATGGAAGGACAAACCGGCTACATATATCCAGATGCTGTTCATATACATAAAGAGCTATGCACACCTTTACAAGTGGTGGGTTTAATACAAATACAATTCTTATATATTTATTACTGTTGTTTTGGTTAGGAAAATAATAGAGATACCTCAGCTGATAAAAAGGAAAGTGCTCCTAAATTGAATAGCTATACAACACCTATAGAAGAGGTGGGTTCCATACAAATACAGTTCTCATAAATATATTACATTTTGACTGTTGTTGTGGTTAGAAAAATGATAGAGATACCTCAGCTGATAAAAAAAAAAGTGTTCCTAGATTGAATAGCTATACAACACCTATAGGAGAGGTGGGTTCCATACAAATACAGTTCTCATAAATTTATTACATTTTGACTGTTGTTTTGGTTAGAAAAATAATAGAGATATCTCAGCTGATAAAAAGAAAAGTGCTCCTAAATTGAATAGCTATACAACACCTATAGAAGAGGTGGGTTCCATACAAATACAGTTCTCATAAATGTATTACATTTTGACTGTTGTTTTGGTTAGAAAAATGATAGAGATACCTCAGCTGATAAAAAGGAAAGTGCTCCTAAATTGAATATCTATACATCAGAATTGATATTTAAGAAGAAAGACTATAACAATAGTTGGTTTGATACTGGACTATTTTCACTGCAATCTGCTATTTTAAATGGTTCTAAATTTATTTTAATTTCATTGCTATCAATTTGTGCCTGACAATTGCAGTGGAGTATGTCATTGTAAGTGCAAGAAGAATTCTCATTTTGTAAAACTATTAATTTTAAACTATATTTTATATAGCATAACTACACTCAAGTGGTTTTTGGAATACTAGTTGTAGCATTGAGCTGGGTAGTAGTTTTATACAGGAACCTAAAGAGACGGAAAGATAGTGAGTACACCTTAAATAAACATTAAATTTATATATTCATTAACTAGTAACAATGTTGAATCAGTTTTGGGTAGAAGGAAGAATATAAAGACTACTATCCAGATATCATGTCCAAGACTATCCAGTTTGACTAATCAGCTATTACAGAGTATTCACAGAGTTGATGTCCTAGTAGCCTAGCTGTTGAATTAGGTTCCAGTCAGTTGTTACACATTTCTCCAAAAAGCTACCCAACAAGTCAAAGCATAAAATCTGCTGGGGCTGTGAGAATCCCCAGTGAACTGAGTTATTACAGACCAAATTTACTCAGTCACTACCTCAGATTATCAACCAGAATATCCAGTTAATTACAATCATATCCAAATACCTATCAATCTGGATGAATATCCAGAATACCACTTCTAGCTCTATTTTTGCATGCCAAAACATAAAAAAGAAAAAGAAAGAAAATTATCATTATAATATTTTGCAGGAGAAATTGAAGAACTTGTAGAGACTGGTGCTGATGCAATATTTCAAAATGAATTGCATCAACTCAAATTCACGGAATTAAATTTTCAAGTCAATAATTTGAAAGAGACAATAAACAAACTGACACTAGAAAATGAGCAGGCTGAGTTGAGGACTGCCAGTCTTAAGGCAAGATGCATTCATTGTTAATCCTAAATACTGCAGCATAAATGCTCTGCAGGATACTGAAAATACTCATCTGATGGTCATAGCACATCTACACAACAAAATACAACAACTGGAAAATCAAATGGCACTCGTTAAAAAGGAAAATGGTCGATTAAACTTTGAGAAGAAACACTGCATCACGACTATAGCTAACCAGAAATTGGACATAGAAGCATTGGAGGCTACCAAAGACCAGTTAGAAGAAGATAGATATCGACTTGAGGTACAACAGAAACAAAATGACAAACAATTGACTCAGGTAAGTAATCTACTGTATTAGTAAATAACATGTCAATCACTGGCTGTACACAGATGTCTAAAGAGTATAATAACAAAGAAACCATAATTCAAACACTAGAGGCAGAGCTGAATACCAGAAAGAATCACGATGCTAACAGGGAGGACACAATATCAGAATTAAATGCTGAACTGAAAATGCTGAAAAGCTGTATGATGGAGTTTTTTGGAATGGAAAAATTGATGATGAACCTTGAAGCTGGTGAACTTGACCCAACCCAAATGGAGAATGTGTTAGAAAGGAAAGAGCAACTGGATAAAATTGAAGATATGCTTAAAACATCAAAGGTAACTAACTATACTAGTAGCGTTAATAAAAACAATATGGTCTAAACGTATATTTTACAAACATTTGTAGGTACAGAGAAAACTGAGTGAAGTGGAACAACATCGAGATGAACTTAAATCTTCTCTACAGAACACTGCTCTACAATTAGAATCTGCTCACTGTAAGTACCGCAAATTTATCACACTGTATTCTCATGTGCATATTTACTTTAAAACTTGAAGCTAAAAATAGATCTCTGGAAAACAATCTTCAGAAACGTGACAATGAACTTGAACTATGTAAGAAGGATTTGATGAAAGAGAAAGTTCGCTCAGAAGTCATTGAGAAGTTTTATGAAAATAGGCTGCACCCAAAAGCTTGCAGTCATTCTTGCCAATGTAAAGATATTCATAGGATAGATAGTAGTGCACATAAACAATGTCAAATTTTGAAAGACAAAGTGAATAAACTGGAAAGTGATATGGCAACGATGGAACTATCTTACATAACAAAGCTGAACGCTGAAATCATACAATGCATTGATAAAAATGTAAGAAATAAAAATACAATGGCATCTAAAAATTGCTAACTAGCTACCGTTGTATGTCTTCAGACTGCTTTAGAAAAAATGGAATCTAGATACTACCTAATGGAGCAAGAATTAACAAAATGCCATAAGAGGTACTTTATTATTGATGTTGTTCTAAATGTTTTAACAGTTGTTAATTTAATTTTCAGGATAGCAGAGCTAGAAATGTACACACAATTTGAGTATTCTGGCATTAGAGCTTACAATGAGACAAGTTCATTCCAACATATTCCACTCAATATTGGCCTACCACAAGGTACTCATTGTATTGCACTGTCCTGATTGGTAATTATGAATTAATACATTAGGTATGCCTTCCTCTATTCAACAGAATCCTACCCCACCCCAATCTCTTTACATCAAGTCTTCTCCTAATCAACTGACACCACATTCTACTTCCTATAATCAGCTACCTCCCTCTGCTATCCCAACAAGAATGTCATCTGAACAACAACAACAAAACCCTCTGACATATCCTCAAAGATTTCATTCTAATGTACCACCACTCTATCCAATATTGGAGGAGGATAATGAGGACAATAATTATTAATATTTTTGTGAATTCATTAAAATTAATCTTTTAAATTTAATTCAGTCTATCTATAGGCCACGTGAGTCATTATTAATCCTAGGGCCACAGTATATCCTAGCTGGATCATAGGGTATAAGAACAGGAGTTATTACTTTTTGAGTAGCTATAGCCAACAGAGTTAACCCTGGATCCACACACAGAACATCATAATGGAAATGGTCCTCTATTGCTTTTGTACAGGTCACAACAGAAGATATACTATCTATTTGAGTATAGCCCAACAATATTCTAATAGATATATTTATGCAAGGGTTGGCAAGTCAATTCATTTGAGCATGCTATCACACTTACAGATTCCACTGGGGTAATATAGAATACATTTCTGATGTTAATATGAGAAAAATTTTGTTACATATTCCACAAATTTTACGTGAGAGTCAGTAAAAAACAAAGTTGTTACTTGTCATTCTTGGTAGGTGGATATCGACACATCTTGGAGTCTATCAACTTACAACTTTAAAGATGGTATAATAAATCAGTCCAGTTCTTACCTGTCCGGTTACTATGTTTTAATAGACTTTATGGTCAAAATTGTGGAACGCTTGCGAATTAATAAGAAATTAGTGACACAGTTGATAGGCACAGAGTGTCCAGGTCCAGGTACTTGTAATAGATCATACTTAAAGCTGCTCTCACCTGGGACATGACTTCTAATGTACCCAGCATATTGCTCATCCAACTAACAATATTCAAAATGGCCATGGCAGCATCTGTTGCATATATATTCCGCTCTTAGTGAGGTTTTAAGTTCCCTTGTCCACCATAACTCCTCTATCAGACTTCTGATCTTATCATCAGTCCCAAAGCAAGGAGTTGCCATGTGTCTGAGTTCACTCTTGTCTTAAACAGTTGAATTTTCCTTTTGCAGCTGCAATATGTTGTGCTGACCAAAAAAAGATTATTATTAGCAGTAAAATAGTCTTCCATGTCATTTCTGCACTCTCTAAAACAGTTTCACTTACTCCGTTTCATGCCTGTTATCACCTGAAATTTATTGAACCCACACTCCCCACTCTCCCTATTTACTTCCTCATTAAAGGCGTTTGTACACTCATGCCTTAGAAATATTATATACTGCATATATTATATCAATTGTGAGACTTGAAAACTTAATGATTGAATGATAAGTATTGGCATAGGACCATTCTAACATATTTTGAAAACAAGTTGTCTAGCAACCTCCCATATAAAATGTTAATCTTTGTGTACTAATAGATTTGAGTTATAACTCTGATAAAAGTGTTCAAGTCTAGAGATACTATGATTTTAATTAAATGCGTATGTAGAATGTGTGATCGACTTATGCCCCCCTACCCTCAGGTAAACTTGACTATGCCCATGTTTGTCTATATCCACATAGCATAGCTAATTGTTGTTGTTGCTGCTGCTGTATTTCTCCTGAAACTTTATTTGTAGCCTAGGTGGGAAATAATCCAACAGCATTACAGACTGATGAAAGCAAAGATGGCAATAGACATAACCTAGTATGCTAGTTAGAATTTATAACTCTAGGAACAGGAAGTTATTTCAGGAGTATTGTGGCTGTATTCAAGTTTTGACATAATTACCCCCATTAACACGTGCTACTAGCACAAACATTCCTATAAATCTTTGGACTCTACAAATATATATTAACTCAAAGTGTTACAGCTGAGTTTACAAGCTGAGTTGCAAACCCTAGCAAGGACTGAAGTAGTGAAGATATCCAGTATACAATAGACTACTTGTTACACTCCTCATTAGCACTATAGTAAGAAATTGATTTCACTCTCAGACTTGATTTCACTAGCTTATGGCTCATAATAAAATAAATTCGCCTGCTCGTGAATAATTCACCACACCACACTTGACTAATGTAAGCTTACTAATAATGTATATAATGTAGAAGATAAATGAAGTTCAATTTCATATTTGTCTTGTATGATGACACCAATGAGTATTTATTCATCCAAAAAGTAAAGTTTCAATTTTTTTATAGGTCTAAATTCCTTAAATTTTATTGAATACAAATAATGATATTTCTATTTAAAAATACGTACTTATATGGGAATATTTACCAAATATGTTTAGAGATCAAAATAGTATAACTTATTTTATTCTTCATTCTATTTTAAATTTCTCCATATAAAAAAAATGTAGTATTTTGAAATTTTTCATTCAGTCATAAAATAGCAACAAGTCTGTAGATGTTGCAAATAATGAAATGGTTAATATGGACATCCTCCATTTACAAATAAAATATGCATTAAAGAAGTATTAATTAAATTAATTGTGATTATTGAACACAATACATCTTTAGTTTACTAGAACTAATGTTTTAATGTGCACTATCTGAAATCAATTGTTGCTGATCTCTTTGATAGCCAATTAACTAGCAATCTCTCACTTTTCTGCAAAACTAATATATAATTATGTGCATATGCTTGTATATTATGTATATACATATACATGTGTGTTATTGCTGATAAAGTATTATCAAACACATTTTACGCTACCTGGCATAGGTATTCCCTGAATTGATTGATTATATTTATTTCACCACATGAACAACAGACCTTGTCTAAAGTACTAAATACTGTATGCAGCACAAACAATTATTTTGCAATAATACTAAAGTTTCTTTAGTGTTCTTCTATAAGCTAAAAATAATGTGTCTATAATGTGCAATTGTTGTTGTTATTGTTTTTGTTTGTTAAGGACAATATTTCCTTGTTACTTCAGTTCCATCAGTAATCCAGTACAATCCTGGTTGAGTTACTCGATCACATGACATGATAGGACAGTCTCTGAATCGCCCCACAGGATTGACGCCAAATTCAGAAACCAATAAGTGCACAACTCCTTCATATATGTCTTCCTGCACTTGATTACTATGACTACAACTGTGTACAAGTTGTGGTAGATTCCTTCCTCTCCTCAGTGGACTGACATTTCTAAAACATGGATCTGCAAGTAAGTAGAATAACTTGTCACATTGTACAAGTCTGCAGCATATTAATACAGAGATCTTGTTTTTATTGGAATATTTTAGAGTTTCTAGCTCAAATACTTCTATGCCAGTTATTTCACTTGAAATATCTGTAACACTCTCCACTTTTGTTGCTTTCTATTCATTAGAGCATCTCAAATATTTTTACAAAACCATACTATACTTACCTAATTTAGACTCACATTTAGCTACTCTCTATTTAAATTATGGTATGTGCACACAAACCATTTATCCATTGGGACCCAACATCTTAGACTAGCTTGAAGTTCCTTATTAACCTATTGTATCCTATAAAAGTGGAACACTGGGTCGCTGAACTGAGTTGGGAAAGAGTGTTTGTGTCTAAGTAGCTAACCATAACGGGTATAAGATAGTCAGAGAAGCTGGTGAAAGCAAGGCTCAATAGAAATAAAAGCAGGAAGAGAATAAGCTGACTGATGTAACTCTACTTCACAAAGAAGTGAATGATAGTACACAGAAAGGACAGAGATACTGAGGAGCAGGAGAGGTAGACAGAGGAGGAGAAGGGAATCCATGAGTTGAAAAGAGGAATAAGAAAAGCAGGACTGGGATGGCTGAAGTACAAAAGAGAGCAGGAGAGGGAAAACCACAGATAAAATTACCTTAAGCTACTGCACTCCTACACAAGTTAGTATGCCAACTCTCATTTTTCTTCATTATGTGAAACTTCAATTCCAGAACATTATAAATCATCGTAGTATTGGCTATCTTAAAAGTTAACTCATTGATACCTGACTCTAGGAGGCACATGAGTGACTATTACTCTGAAACCTTCATGTGCATGTATTCTGAGAGTTAATGAAATCCATCAAATTCATCCTCCATTCTTGATGTATGTAATAGGTTACTACTTTAATACTAGAATCAGTTTGTGCCACTAAAGGCTATCCCATATGTGATTTTGCCAACTTTTATAAAATTTCAGGTCCAGTTTACATTTCACTTACTATTTCCATCAGTTCTAATCAGCCTGCTTGAACCAGAAAAGGGTCCAGTGCCAATACTGTTGACTCCAGCTACAGTGAAGGTGTACTCAGTGAGGGCTTGAGGTCAGTGATTTGATGAGTGGTAGTACTAGATGGAGTAGTGATTGTTATGTTTCTATTAGTTACTTCTCCATACAGAATCATGTAACTTGTGATGACTCCATTCCAGTCTAGACAATCTATCTCTGTCCATGTGAGGGTAATGTTGGTGGACATTATTACACTAGCAGTAGGTTCTCCAGGACTACCAGTAGGAGCTGCAAATAATGAGCAGTTACTTTCACACACAAATAATTCTTAGTGAGTTACCTGTTTCAGTTGTAGTCAGAGTTGTAGTTCCAGTGCCTTCTAACTCAGTCAAATTATTTCTACCAGTAACAATCACAAAATATTGAATACCAGCCTCCAAACTATGAATAGTTACCGAGTTACTGGTAGTGGATTCTGTTCTAATAGGGACTCCATTACAAATGGTACTGGTCAATGTAACTGTATACATATCTACTGGTAAACTATTGGTAGGTTGAGAGAAAGACACAATAACTGTTGTAGAAATCACAGATGAAGTTATTATTGGTGTCATTACATCTGAAAAATATATACCAGAGGAGTCACAATATATATATATATATAATTATACAGTCATGGGTTCAAGCACTTAGTGCTTGTGCTTATAAGCACTTTAAGAACTTTTTTAAAGTGCTGGATGGTGCTTTCAAGCACTTTGATAAATAAATCACTTATGCTTGGGCTTGTGTTTAAGCCCATCACTTAAAAGTACTTGATAAGCACGTTTTAAAGCACTAAGGACTTTCAGTGAAAGATGTTAACAAAAATGCAAACTGCGCATGGAGGCAAAATGACATGACAATTGAATAATGTTCATCAGATGCAACAATTACTAGCTTTTTCATTAACTAGTGACGTACTTCAGCACAAATGGCAAGCAAGCTAGTCTGACTGAAATTCAAATTTGAATGCTAGTCACTATAATAATTCTTTGTTAGTTAAACATTTCTGTTTAATTTATTTGTGCTATTCTTTAGGAGCACACAACATCTTTACACACACATACACACTTGTTCACTGAATATTCCGGCATAAGACTTGCATTGTATTCTCTTCGCGACTGGACAAATGACTTTCAAGGGGTGCAATTAAAATGGGTAAGAATCAACAAACCAAAGGATTCTAGCTAACCGCCTTACCTAAGAACGCTCCGTTGAAAATAATTGTACCAGAGCTCTAGTAGATAAAGCATCATATTGTATTCTCTTAGTGACTTGACTATTGGACAATGGATTTTCAAGTAAGAGAACAAATCTGTTACACAACACACACAGAGTGTGCAACATGCTTGAGATTGTGCTTGAAAGCACTTTAAACGTGCTTGACTGGGTGCTTAAGCATTATGTAAACCAAATGCTTGAAAAAGTGCTAAATGCTTAAGCACATTTATAAGTGCTTGTACTTTTCAAGCACTATAGGAAGTGCTTGAACCAATCCCTTATATTATTATAATATAATATGTAGAAGCCAAACTTTTATGTTTCATCCAACAAGCATCACAATCAAACAATACTGATTAATTAAATTTTTATTAAGCCTTTATAGAGTTTGTTTCTTCCAGATGAGTGAGTTGCTGGCGGACCCATGTGTTACAATAACACATTATAGAATGTATTACATAAGGAGCTCATTGAATACACTATTTTAAGCCCATATGTTTATTTATTTCACGTCAATTATTTCTCACTTTTATACCAGAAATAATACTTAGTCTCAACAAAATGTTGTATAATGTTAAAGTTTAGACAGGGGTGTCTGGGCACCACAACTAAGCTCTACAGTGATTATGAAGAAAAAGTTTTTTTTTATCTTAGTCTAAATAATACCCATACTACAATAAGTCTAAACCCTGTAGACAGCACTATCTTACCTCGTACAATCAGTGTTTCAGACACAGCTGGTACACTCAGATATGTGCCAGTAGTAGCTCTCACATGAATAGTAACAGTAGAAGTAGTAATAGTCTCAGTTGTGTAAGTAGTTCCAGTCACTTCAGTACCACCAGTATTGACATTCATAGTGTTTATATACACATGATATGTAACTCCAGAGTAGCCAGCTGGAGGAGGAGTCCAGGTGGCGTGTACTCTCGTATTACTAATCAGTCTCAATACAATATTAGTAGGAGGATCTGGTTCTATATCATATGATTACATTACACACATAGTAACAAAGCACAATAATTCTGTCACTTATTCATTACATTGTTTACTTCTCTTTCAGTTTACATTAAAAAATACTTAGCTGAAACTAAATTTCAATACAGCTATGCAGTTATGCTATAGTTTTACTCAACAAAATTATAAAATACCCTTCTAATGAAAAAAATATTCATGAATATCTTATTATTCATAAAATACAGCAAAGGTTTTAGTCATTTAGCTATATTTATTAGATGTAACATCTCTTTTTGTTTACTTTTTGAATTTTTTTTCCTATTTTTAAGCATTAGCGACTAAATTAAAGTACAGAAAATATTGTGTGGTACTTTTAATTTTAAACAGGTCTTATCTATTACTATCTAGGTAGCTATTCCTAAAATTTCATGCTTTTATTTTATTAATGTATTATTTCTGTCAACATAAAACATTGACTATTTAATATTTTAAAGTACTTTAGAAGTTGACATTGAACCATTATGAGAGAACTTCTCTCTGATACAAATCTCACTATACTTTTAGCGAGCATGCATGAGAGGGTTATTGTACTCACAAGAAACTAATACAATTAATTAATAAGTGTGTCAGTGAGTGTAATTTAATTACACTCACTGACATACTTGCTAATTAAATGGATTTTATAACAACACTGAGGCAGTGCATGATGTTTTTTTTTCTCTTTCATCAATCACTGAGAAAGCACAGAGGGTTTCACCTAAGGTGAGTTATCAGCGTATTTGATGTTTAGCAATGTTATTTTAAATCATGTTGTATGTGGTTATTTTATTAGATTTATGCAAGCACCTAAACTACTTCACTTGACACCAGCATTAACTCGTGCTCAGTGACAAAAAATGAACATGAAGCAGCTGTGTGGTTACCATCATTTATTGTTATATATTTATCAGCAATTATTATTGAGAAGCTATTATGTGTTTTTGCTGCTATATAATACTCACTATACCTTGTACTGTGAATACTGGTGATGTCACTGGAGTTGGTGTGTTAGCATTACTAGCAGTGTATGTGTAACTTCCAGGTAAACGTCCTGTCACTAGTAGAGCAACTCTATACATGTGACTCTCACATGATCCAGTACCTACAATAGCCTCTCCTCCTCCATCATAAAGTGAACCACCACCAGCTAGTCTTGTATTTCTATCAACAACCAAATTATTCCTTCTCCAAATCACTGACGTAGGTTGACCTCCTGTAGTTATTCCTTCTATAACTAACTCTAGGCTATCATGATCAGCTAATTCTGAAGGTGAATCTGCATCTAGTTGTATAGTAGCACTAGTGATAGCACCTAAATATATTAATATTATTATAAATTACATACATAAATATTAGACAGTATTAACTCACATTGTCCATATGTAGTTGTTATAATTGAAGAAAAAACAGTGCAAATAAGGACAATCATTTTAAACAGTTAGTATGCTGGATAGCAAAGTTCCATATGAATATATATTGTTGAGTAACTCTCTATACTAGGCAAATACAGTATAAATACTTGTACTGGGTACTTGAATAATATTGTTTGTTATAATAATCTACTAACCATATGGCTTACTGTGTGCTTGCCAGATGTTGTAGTGGGACGGTTCAAAGATTACATACACTTGTAAATAGTTACAAACTCACTTACCCATGCAAACACATGCACAACACACGGAGTATAAAAATGTACTTCAAACTTCAAGTTAGGTGTTAATTTACCTTAAATAGATTAAAAGTTGATATGTAAATACAAACTAAAAAAGTTTTTCAATATTATATTAATAAATGATAATGCTGAGTGAGATTATTACACATTTAACCTTCATAACATGATTCAGCATGATTTGCCTTTGCTCGTTTTTAAAATATACATGTGACACAAAGTCGCTAACCCTTCAGCCACAACATTTTTATTTGCTACCTCATTCCATGTACAGAACATCTTGTACATTTATGGGCCTCTGTTTCCCCAGCAAAGTGTATGTTTGGTTATAATAACAGCCGAGTTTGGCTTCACAACAACATCTGGCAGGCAACAGTTAGTAGTCACATACGGTTATGTTTTATTAGTGGAAGAAACTGTCCAATTGTCCACAAAAGTATCAAAAACACACAGGTTAAGTTTTATATACATATTGGTTGTTAAAGCATAAAAAATGCTACTATTTTTATTGTTTCTTCTAATAATGACTGAAATACAAGTTTAAATGTGTGCTTCAACTTTAGCTAGTAATGCATGTATTGTATTTTTCATTGTCAGTATATTTAATTAATAATGTTGAATTAGATTTGATTGAAGGAATGGACAATGCATTCGTTTATTGTTTGAATTGATATATACATTAAGAATCAATAAACATTCAGAATAAAAGGACAATATCAATGCTATGATTTTGGTTACTACTAGCTTCTATAGCTACACACACACACACACACACACACACACACACACTTTGTTTCATAGTTAGCTACCTAATATTAAAATTAAGCCAAATCAATGAATTTAAGTGTGTTATGAGTAGTAAAATATTATCAAATAAAAACTTAATTGTGGCTATAATATAAGTTGGATATACTTCAAATTGGCTGGCTGGCTGGCTGTAGTGATCCTTGGGTCTGCAAGTCGGTCCCCTTGAAATGCCCGGCCTCAGGATCACAATGTCTCCCAGGAAACTTCCATGTATTGCAGAAGATCCTGGACTTGGAAGTGTTCGGTACGCTGCTCTTGAGTGGCCACTGATCTGTTCCTGGTACTTCAACTAGTCCCTCTACCTAATCCTCGAGTTTGGGTGGAAGTTTGTTTGTGGAATAACTAATTATAGTTAAAGTAAAAAGGCGATACAGAGTAGTGCTGTGGTGCACAAACTGAGCAGTGACTAAAAATTGGCTTGCTCAAGGCAAGTATGTATATAATCAAGGCAAGCCCAGTGGGAGACTAATAGAAAAAACAGTGTAAGCATGCTCAATGGGTGAGCACATGGCACTCTAACGGTTCACACACATTTCACACAACACAGACCGAAGACTACATAAGAACATAAAACAGATGAAAAACTATAAACACTTCACAATTTCTTTCTCAGCCTTCTTTTACTCATTAGATGTATTCTCTCTCTTTCACAGGCTATTTTATACAATAGAGAATTAATTAAGCGGTCCTGGGTTTGACTCCCAGTTGCGACCAAATATTTTTAATTCTGTATTGTATAAAAAAGCCTATGAAAGAGAGAATACATCTAACAATAAACACGTAAATGACAATGAAAGTCAGTTACAATTCTTGAGCATCACTTATATAGGAAGGCCCCACAATATTGACCATACTGCAAGTGGATTGTGCATTATGTGAATTGAAATAAATATATGGTTTTAAAATTCTGTTCAATATTTATTTGTAACTTCACTAGCCATAGATATATTTGATATAGATGTTTTAGAACACTATATAGTGGCCCTCATCAGTATAAAATGATTGAAAGCCAGATTGTGACAAAAATATACTAACACTGCATCAAGCAGATAGCCTTATGATAAATAGAGTGAGTTATGGGACTTCTTAGGTCATATCTCAAAAAGAAGAATCATTGACTATTTTAAGGATAGCATTCTAGTTCCCTGGATGATGTCGACAAATAAAAATCTAGTTTAGCATCAGAATTAAGAGTCTACAGTTTGAGCAGATAAAGTGAGGTGGAGAATATGCCATACATAGTAGGATATTTTTTCTCTATTATATACTATTCCATCTTGGAACAGGCTTGGCTAGTTCCAACATACTGGTTTCAGTAACTGCAAAAAGCTGTACTCCTGAAATAACCTTCCGTTTCAGAGTTATAAATTCTGACTAGCACATTAGGTTATGTCTATTGCCATCTACTTGTTTAGTCCTCTGATTAATGCCTCATATCTCACACAAATACCATCTTCACAACACTGACTTACACATTGCAATCTCTTGACAATATGGAGATGAAATACATTCATCACTATAAACTTGCATTAAAAAATCAATACTAATTTGTGACATCATACAAGACAAATATGAAATTTAACTTTATTTATCTACTGCATATATAATATAGCTTACATGAGTCAAGTGTGATGTGGCAAGATAGCTATTTTATTAGTCAGAGGCTAGTGAAATCAAGTTTGAGAGTGAAATTAATTTCTTACTATAGTGCTAATGAGGAGTGTAACAAGTTGTCTATTCCATACTGGATATCTTCACTACTTCAGTCCTTGCTAGGGTTTGCAACTCAGCTTGTAAACTCAGCTGTAACACTTTGAGTTAATATATATTTGTAGAGTCCAAAATTTTACAATAGCTTTTGTGCTAGTAGCAGGTGTTAATGGGGTAATTATGTCAAAACTTTAATGTAGCCACAAGTATATTCCTTAAATTTTATTGAAGACAAAATAATGACATTTCTATTCAAAAATATGTACTTACAAAGTTATGGGAATATTTACTAAATTAGAAAGCTAAAAAATTAAATGTTTAGAGCTCAAAATAGTATAACTTCTTTTTGTCTTCATTCTATTTTTAATTTCTCAAAAAAACATTTGTAGTATTTTGAAATTTTTCGTTCAGTCAAAAAATTTCAACTAATCATTAGATGTTAAAAATACAAATATTGTTACTATGTACATATGGCCTGCATTTGCAAATAAAATATGCATTAAAGAAGTATTAATTAAATTAATTATGATTGTTGAACACATAATACATCTTTAGTTTACTAGAACCAAAGTTTTAATGTGCACTATCTGAAATCAATTGCTGATATCTTTGATAGCCAATTAACTAGCAATCTCTCACTTTTCTTCAAAACTAGTACATAAGTATGTGCATATGCTTGTATATGTATATACATATACATGTGTGTTATTGCTGACAAAGTATTATCAAACTTAAATTTTATGCTACCTGAATAGGTATTCCCTGAATTGATTGATTATATTTATTTCACCACATGAACAACAGACCTTGTCTAAAGTACTAAATACTGTATGCAGCAAGAACAATTATTTTACAATGATACTAAAGTTTCTTTAGTGTTCTTCTATAAGCTAAAATAATGTGTCTATAATGTGCAATTGTTGTTATTGTTTTTGTTTGTTAAGGACAATATTTCTTTGTTACTTCAGTTCCATTAGTAATCCAGTACAATCCTGGTTGAGTTACTCGATTACATGACATGATAGGACAGTCTCTGAATCGCCCCACAGGATTGACGCCAAATTCAGAAACCAATAAGTGCACAACTCCTTCATGTATGTCTTCCTGTACTTGATTACTATGACTACAACCGTGTACAAGTTGTGGTAGATTCCTTCCTCTTCTCAGTGGACTGACATTTCTAAAACATGGATCTGCAAGTAAGTAGAATAACTTGTCACATTGTACAAGTCTGCAGTATATTAATATAGAGATCTTGTTTTTATTGGATTATTTTAGAGTTTCTAGCTCAAATACTTCTATGCCAGTTATTTCACTTGAAATATCTGTACCACTCCCACTTTTGTTGCTTTCTATTCATTAGAGCATCTCAAATACTTTTACAAAACCATACTATACTTACCTAATTTAGACTCACATTTAGCTACTCTCTATTTAAAATATGGTATGTGCACACAAACTATTTATCCATTGGGACCTAACATCTTAGACTAGCTTGAAGTTCCTTATTAACCTATTGTATCCTATAAAAGTGGAACACTGGGTCGCTGACTGAGTTGGGAAAGAGTGTTTGTGTCTAAGTAGCTAACCATAACGGGTATAAGAGAGGCAGAGAAGCAGGAGAAAGCAAGGCTCAATAGAAATAAAAGCAGGAAGAGAATAAGCTGACTGATGTAACTCTACTTCACAAAGAAGTGAATGAAAATACACGAAAAGACAGAGATACTGAGGAGCAGGAGAGGTAGACAGAGGAGAAGGGAATCCATGAGTTGAAAAGAGGAATAAGAAAAACAGGGCCAGGATGGCTGGAGTAAAAAAGAGAGCAGGAGAGGGATAACCACAGATAAAACTACCTTAAGCTACTGCACTCCTAATATGCACAAGTTAGTATGCCAACTCTCATTTTCCTTCATTATGTGAAACTTCAATCCCAGAACAGTATAAATCATCGTAGTATTGGCTATCTTAAAAGTTAACTCACTAAATAATTAGAGCTGATACCTGGCTAAGCGGCACATGAGTGACTATTACTCTGAAACCTTCATGTGCATGTATTCTGAGAGTTAATGAAATCCATCAAATTCATCCTCCATTCTTGATGTATGTAATAGGTTTACTACTTTAATACTAGTATCAGTTTACTAAAGGCTATCCCATATGTGATTTAGCTGACTTTTATAAAATTTCAGGTCCAGTTTACATTTAACTTACTATTTCCATCAGTTCTAATCAGCCTGCTTGAACCAGAAAAGGGTCCAGTGCCAACACTGTTGACTCCAGCTACAGTGAAGGTATACTTGGTGAAGGGCTTGAGGCCAGTGATTAGATGAGTCATGGTAGCACTAGATGGAGTAGTGATTGTTATGTTTCTATTAGTCCCTTCTCCATACAGAATCATGTAACTTGTGATGACTCCACTCCTGTCTAGACAATCTATCTCTGTCCATGTGAGGGTAATGTTAGTAGACATTATTACATTAGCAGTAGGTACTCCAGGACTACCAGTAGGAGCTGTAAATAATGAGTAGTTACTTTACACACAAATAATTCTCAGTGAGTTACCTGTTTCAGTTGTAGTCAGAGTAGAAACTCCCATGCCTGTTAAGTCGTAGATATTATTTCTACCAGTAACAATCACAAAATACTGAATACCAGCCTCCAGACTATGAATAGTTACTGAGTTATTGGTAGTAGATTCTGTTCTAATAGGGACTCCATTACAAATGGCACTGGTCAATGTAACTGTATACATATCTACTGACAAACTATTGGTAGGTTGAGAGAAGGACAGAGTAGCTGATGTAGAAGTCACTGATGAAGATATCATTGGTGGAAATACATCTGAAACAAAATGAAATTATACTAGACCCTAACATCCTTCTTTAAATATTACTTTATATTCAAAAGGAGTATCTTAGCATAAAAATGTTTTAGAATATACAATAGCATGAAAAAGGAAAAAAAAACATTGAGATCAGAGAAATAGGGAAGAGGAACAGAAATAATATAAATATATAATATATATAATTATTATAACCTTGTACTAATTTTCTCATAGCTAATTATAAACCAATTAAAAACCTTTAATATATAACTGTATCTATCCTAATGTTGTTTCTACTGCTGTAAATTGATTAAAAAAAGCAGCACATACTTAATTTATATTAAGTGAATGGTTTAACACTTAATCATGTTGAGTAATCTATTAGTACTCCTGATAACAAGTACATAGTCATTAGATGCAAAGGCAGATCTAGAGACTTTACAAGGGGGGTCCCTTTTTTTTTAAAGTAATAACCATGCCCACCTAATAATTTGAATAGTGCTAATTAAAGATTTAACTATAGCGTAATTGTAATAAAAGTTACAGTGTCGAAATTAAATAAATAGCTTTCGGAAAACAATACACAAAGAAATGATCTCAAAAGAAAAATATTGCATTTGCTACAGTTGAATTCTGTGATTATTAGCTACCTTGAACTTATCTACAATGTCATCTGATCTAATTGAAAGTCCTTGTGTACACTCATTAATACTAAAGCTGATAGCCTCTCCTGACCCATGGTACTCCTTAAACTTGTTTTTACCCTTTCCAGGGTGCTATTTGCCCTCTCATTTTCACATGAGGTGACTGGTAATGTGCAAGCAATTCTTAATAAAGTATATATATTAGAATAACTCTGCATCACACTGTTGAATTGTCTCTCACAAACAATATGGGAGACAAGTTTGGTGAAGCCACTTGATTTTCCATCTTAATAATTCAGTGTCTACTACAGATGGATTTGGCAGGTCATCATGATAAAACTTGATCACTTCATTCAAATTTAGTGTAGAGTCTTTGCAAGAAAAGATGGAACTAAATACAAGAGTTTGGAAGCCAGTATTTGTTGCTGTCCAAATCGCTCCTGCATTTCCACAATTAAGTGATCAAGCAAAGGCTTGCAATTGTTTCTTCTGAAGTAGTCTTCAGCTGAAGTGTATTGTATAGTCACGGCCCAGTTGACGACCAACAATTCTAGGGATTTGTGGTTCTACACCAATGCTGCCAGCTTGAGATTTAGCTTGCTTATACCACAAGTGAAGTAATCCTTCATTTTCTCGTATCAACTTCAACTCTTCAATTACATCTTTAATCTTTGAGTATGCATAAATCACATCATTTGTACCGTAGTTTAATATTCATAGAATAGAACTAGCGAGTCCTGCATAAATCTTTAACTTTCATAGATTTAGTTTGCTAGTCTACTACTAACTCCAAAAAGGTTCGTCTTTTAAGACTATTTTTAAAGAAAAACGAAGACTCAGTAACAGTACCATTCATATTTTGTATGGATTGTAAATAACACGCTTGGACTATGCACAGATTAAGTATGTGAGAATTGCAGTGAACATACAATGCTTTATTGTTTTCTTTACTTAATATTCCTTGAACACCATGTCTAGCTGACATATTCGAGGCCCCATCATAACCCTGGCCTCTGCAATTCTCAAACTCCAAGCCATATTTCACTAAAGTACTCCTAATATTACAAGCCAGAATTTCTCCAGTAACTCGGTCAGTGGATATGAAATCCAAAAATTCTTCACGAATGGATTTTGTATTATCTACAAACCTCAAGACAATGCTAACCTGTTCTTTATTTGATACATCAGTAACTTCATCACAGAGAATTGAGTAATATTTAGCTTCCTTAATTTCATCTATATTCTATCTCTGATGTCACCAATTATTTCATTCTGTATAGTTTATAGAGTAAATTGCATTATTTGAAGCTTCATGAGCTGCAAGAACAGTATTACCGCACTGGATATTGTAGTTTAGTATTGCCATAAAGTTTCCCTGGTTGCTACAGAGATTTCTAGTTTTATCATCTCTGTGACCACGAAGAGCAATACACTGTTTCCCACAAAGATGTATTGCAGAAGCGACATACTTTATTATTGTTCTTTTTTTTCTTTTTTTTTTGCAATCTCCTCTGTTCCAATATTCTTTAGCTGATTATCAATAGCTTTTTCAGGTGCAACATGAGTAGTTTTCAAAGCCTCTGCTTGATTCATAGACAACTTGTGATAAGGTTTAGAATTATGAGAAGAAAACCTACTAGATTTTTTTGTCCAGTGATTAAACTTCTCAGTAACAAACTGATTTAAATTTTCTTTAGTTGCAAAAAGAACACAATACAAGCAAAACAACCCATCTTCCTCCTTACTTAAGGATTGTCAACTAAGTAAGAATATTGACAACTTCTACTACAACCATCAAGATATCCACCAGGAAATTTAAAATCTCTTGGTGGTCTAAAGAAAAACATCTCACATCAGCTTGAGATGTTGATTTCAAAAGTAATCCAATGTCAACACAGAACTCATCAAAATCACTAGAATACAATAAAGATGGGACAGGAGAGACTACGGCAATAGTATTAATGGCACAATGTTCATGCCATCCAATGACATGGTTGAACAACAAGGTGGTACCATGGCTGGTTCAGGCACAGAGAATAATCCAGACCCTGAGGATGGACCAAGCTGGATAACCCTGGAAACGACTAAAGGTAATAATGCAGCTAGGTATGGGTAAAGAACAAGTAATTGGGGGTGTGGCAGCATGTAGAAGGGGGGTTTGTACGAACGAAAGAATACAATTTGTTGAGGAGCTGTGGCTAAGTAATAAATCTGGAGCTGTCCTGGAGCCTTCGGGTCAGTTGAAAAGTATGCAAAATATAGTGCCTGGCCCCCAAAACAAATTTTAGGTCAGTGTCAGTGCACTTGTGCATTAAGCAAGTGATCCTGGGTTCGAACCTCGATGACAGCCGAACATGTTTTAATTTTGTATTCCTGAGCCTGTGAAAGAGTTAAAGACTAATACAGTAATACATCTCAGTAGCGGATCCATTTTAGATTTAAGTTTTGATACCAGAAATATTATTTAGTCATGAAAAAATATGGAGGCAATGTTAAGGTTTAAACAGGAGTGTCAAGGCTCCACAACTAAGCTATTTAAATACTCTTTAAATGATCATGAAAATTATTTTTGTATTAGCCTAAATAAAACCCATACTACAATAAATATAAACCCTGTAGACAGTACTGTTTTACCTCGTACAGTCAGAGTTTGAGACACAGCTGGTACACTCAGATATGTGCCAGTAGTAGCTCTCACACGAATAGTAACAGTAGAAGTATTAACTGTCTCAGTTGTGTAAGTAGTTCCAGTCACTTCAGTACCACCAGTATTGACATTCATAGTGTTTATATACACATGATATGTAGCTCCAGGGGTTTTAGCTGGAGGAGTCCAGGTGGCCTGTACTCTCCTATTACTAATCTGTCTCAATACAATACTAGTAGGAGGATCTGGTTCTATATCATATGATAACATTACACACATAGTAACAAAGCACAATAATTTGGTCACTTATTCATTATAACATTGTTTGCTCCGGTTTCAGTGCACATTAAAAAAAACTTAGCTGAAACTAATTCATATACTATTATTTTCTCTTGGCACAAAACATTGACATTAAAATTATTCTGACTATTACTTCAGCAAGCATGCACGAGAGGGTTATTGTACTCACACGAAAAAACCAGAACAAATTACGCTCACAAAGATGCTTAGCAATGTTATTATAAATCATGGTCTATGTGGTTGTTATTTCATTAAATTTATGCTACCACCTAAACTACTTCACTGACACCAGCATTAACTCAATATGCAGAATGTGACAATAAATTAACATGAGCAGCATGTGTGGCTGAAACTAATACAATACAATCCATTGCCATCATATGTTGCCAGAGGTAATGCAAGTAGCTTCAAAGTTTGTAGAGGGAGGGATAGGGGAGGTGGGTACTATGTGTACTACATGCCAAGTTACTCTCATAAAAACCACTTTCAAAAAAAATAATTTTTTGCATTGACTGAGCTAACTAAATGTTTATAAATAGATGACGTAAAAGCTAAAAATTGTGCTACCGCTCCATCGGGGCTGGCCACTCAGGCTAATGCACCCAGTAACTCAATGTATAAGGAGATTAAAGAAGTTAATTCACAAAAGCAAGATAGAACTACTAACTGAGGAAAATGATGAAACAAGAACTAAATAATGGAAGCGTGTGCAAGTGATTAATTTACAAATGAGATGAATAGTTTTTCTAATTAAGTGTTGAATAATATGAATGCGTGTTTGTGTGTTCCATTCTCCAAGACAGTTCAACTAAGTAATTAGTGTACTGTCTCTATGATAGGTGGTGTTGTAATACCACTATGTCCATTAGTTCAAAGTTAACTGCTTTGTCTTAGTTGAATAAGCATCCACATGGAATACTGAACATTCATCAAGACATCATGACCATTGATTTTTTCTTCTTAACCAAGATGCCAAGACAACAGACAACTCATTTGCCATAATGACAGCTATATAAATACCAATGTATGGGTAAGCAGCTTATTATTATTATTCCCAAATTGCGTAAGCCAATCAATATTCACTACATTTACAATGTGCTGTGTGACTGCCTGCACCTCCATAAGCAACAAATCTGAGGGAGTCAATGACCCCTGCACCCCCTCTTTCATGACTTCTGATTGCTAAGCAATTACTATTCAGAAGTTATTGTGTGTTTTTGCTAATATCTAATGACTTGCTATATGTAAATACCTAATCTGATGATATTACATAATACTCACTATACCTTCAATTAGAAATAGTGGTAATGTCACTGGAGTTTGTGTATTGGCATTACTAACAGTGTATGTGTAACTTCCAGGAAGACGTCCTCTCACTAGTAGAGCAACTCTGTACATGTGACTCTCACATGATCCAGTACCTACAATAGTCTCTCCTCCTCCATCATAAAGTGAACCACCACCAGCTAGCCTTGTATTTCTATCAACCGTAACATAATTCCTTTCCCAAATCACTGATGTAGGTCGACCTCCTGTAGTTATTCCTTCTATAACTAACTCTAGGTTATCACGATCAGCTAATTGTGGTGCTGGATCAGGATCTAGTTGTATAGTAGCATTAGTGATATCACCTAAATATATTAATATTATTATTATAAATTACATACATAAATATTAGACAGTATTAACTCACATTGTCCATATGTAGTTGTTATAATTGAAGAAAAAACAGTGCAAATAAGGACAATCATTTTAAACAGTTAGTATGCTGGTTAGCAAAGTTCCATATACTTTTTAATGAGTAACTCTCTCAAATAAAGTATAAGTACTTGTATGCTTGACTTGTACACTTGTTGTTTTTTATAAAAGTCTACTAGAAAAACTACTATAAACATCTCAAGCATACACAGTATATGGCCACCTGTTTGCTTGCCAGATGTTGCAGTACCTATCAAAGCAGGGCTGGAATTTTTAAGGGAAAAACAATTTTCATACTATTTTGAAATAGTTATATAAACTCACTCACTCACTCACTCACTCACTCATGCATACATACACACACACAAAATGCACAAGAGTATAAAAATAGTGTACTTCAAATGTCAAGTTAAGCATTTATGTACCATTAAATGATCACAAATTAATCAGTAATACAAGCTAAAAATGTGCAAATGTAACCAATTTACAGAATGATTCAATTAGAAAACTAGCAATAAAACACATTTGTACTATTTAACCTTAAATTAAATATCATGACTTGACTTTGCTCATTTACAAAACATACATGTCATTGACAAAAAGTTGTTAACCTTTCAGCCCAACTATTTAAAGTTCCTAATCTCTTTTCCTGTTGTCCATTTTACTCAATAATCTGTAAGTTATTGTGTGCTTTATTCAGTATAATAAATTAGCTATTGGTATGATCTAAAATGATCATACATTATAGGTCTGAAATAATAGAATTTCATCCATTTAGACAGGAAAACTTAACCAGACATGTTAATTTCCTGATTGATATTTCATCAAGAAGTTGAATAGTATGTTTAAGTTTTATGTTGGTTGTTAAAACAGAGAACAACTGTTATATCTGTGTGTGTTTCTGATAATTTTTGTAAACTCTTTTATTTACTAATAATTTGTATGACAGTACCTGACTATCAACTGTTTGCCTGCCAGATGTTGTTGTGTCTTGACAAACTAGACTGTTATTCTTACAAAACATACACTTTGCTTGAGAAACAGAGGCTCATAAGTATACAAGATTTTCTGTACACATACATGCATGCTTGTAATTGTTCGTTTTCAACAATTTTTGAAGTCTAAACCTCAGGCCCATAGCCAGAATTTTTAAAGTGTTTTAATTTATGTTGATGCAAATGCCTGTAAATAGGACTGCATGAAGGGAATGTCTCTTTTGATGTAAATGAAATTCAACTCTATGATTTTTTTTTACTCCTAGCTTCTAGCTGCACAAGTACTTCGAGCTAATGTGAAAATAAAGCCAAATCAAAGCAGCATGTTTTGAATTGTATAAAAACAACACTTAATTGTAGCTAAGCCTATAGTATAAGTTAATTATGCTGCAGACTGACTGACTGAGTGGCTGTATTCATCTATATTGAACATACTGAAAGGAAATGTGAACTGAAATAAATGGTATCAAAAGTCCTGTGTTGCTAATTAATTCAATGCAACTTATCTTTAATAGATATATTTAATATAAAAATGTTCTGGAACACTAAGCAGTGGCCATCATCAGATTAAAATGATTAAAAGCCAGATGGCAACAAAGAAATACCATTAAAAAAAAGCCTTATGACAGATAGAATGAGTCTTAGGTGTTGTGAAAGTCGTCAGTTCATATCTCATGAGGAAAAGTTATTATCGGCTTTAAGAGTAGATCTGCAACCAGAAACAGCTCAAAGGTCAAGGCAATATCCCTAGCAAAAATTTGTGTCGTGATTTTGTCGTGATTTATTGTCTAGATCTTGACAAAATATTAATGCAAGAAGCATGCCTGATTTTACACTCAAGATCTTACGTGATCTTTCCAATAATCTTGCATGATATTTGTCAAGATCTTGAATGATTTTGTTTACAATGTTAGCTACTTAGCATGATTTTGGAAGATGTTGTATTATTATACATGACCACCTTAGTCTGCATGCCTATGTGGTTACCTCAATGCAATTTTTTTTTTCAAATACATCAGTGTCTCATCTTTTAATATACATCTGTAATATGAATAATCAACAGGACAAAACTTCATAGAATAAAACAGGGTTAGTCAACAAATTTGCTTTCAGCTGCTAGACTATAGTACAGTCATTTTAGCCAGTATTTGGGGTCAACCTCACACTAATTGCAACAAAAGCAAACTCAGCAGATATTGATTCCTTATTATGTCCCTAATAACAGAAAAAAGTTCTAAGGAATCCTCCTGGGGGAACAGTGTGAAAATCACAAAAATATATAGCCGCTTAATAGCTCGTTTAAGGTTTGTAGTTTTGTGGAATATCTAACTTATTACAGTAACTAGCGATGTCTTAAGTTAACATCATATCATTAACAAGCTCTTTAAATGAGCTATATTTTGGTACCAAATCATTTCTCTTAGACTATATATGAATTGTTGGAGTCATTCAATGATGCACTATGAAATCTACCATTGTTTTTCCTACTTTATTGTGTCAATGCCATTTTAGACAAAATTAAGCTCATACTGAAGAAAGCAAACTGAACTTATTTTATTTTAATGATAGGTCCTCACTAACAAACAAAGTCCTAAGGAATCCTTTGGGGGGAAGGTCTTAATAACCCCCTCCCACCTCCCCCCAATTTGACATCCACTTCTTTGCCACCTTTTGTGTTAGATATTTTTGATATCTGATTCAATTTATTTATATATATATATAATTCAGTTATTTTTTATGCCAAACTTAATAGACCAATGGAAAGCTCTTTGCATAAATTATCTCTTAAATAAAAAAACAGCAACAAAACAACAAAAACAAAAACGATGCCACAACAAACTGCTGCATACCCAACCCAAGCTGTAGTGGTGCTAGTAAGACCTTGGGTCTAGCTGCTTGCACTATAGCTTGTCCAATTGAAGCTACCTTTATTCTGTCCAGGAAAAAGCCCTTTCAATAATTCTTTCAGAGTGTCTGGAAGAAATTCAATACCAGCCTCTTGTGATCTTAGGTCATCACAAGATGGGTAGACGTCATGAGTCATTGTGATAGATTTGATGTCTTCCTTGATGAGTCTTGCAGCATCCTGCAAGTTTCATCTTTTCTTCAGTTGTGTTTTTTTCCTGCTGCTGTTGCTTGTAGTATTCATGAAGCATTGCTCTTGCTGTTGTTCTGAAGGTAGCCACATTTGACTTGCCATTAATTTCAGTCAAGATTATTTTCTCACCAAAGTGTTCTTGTAGCCTCTTCTTCATGTGGGTGTAGCCATATGAGCAGTGTTTGCGAGCTTCTGTTCCATGAGATCTATGAGTGATCAATGGTGATTTGTTCATCATCATTTTCTTCCAGATATTGTGCAACCTGCAAGAATGCTACTGCCCTCTCATCAACTTGAGGCCGGCCAGGCTTTGGTCTCTTAGAGTCTTCAGTGCTTGCCGACTAATGAGCCATTGGCTTTTGCTTTCCTGTACGAAAATTGACACTACAAGTCTGATGATAGACTGCATCTGCTGCATGTAGGTCATGTACATGCAAAATGCGTGCTTCACAATATCAGACCAACTATCAGCTCGCTCACTGCATATTGCCAAGAGAGTGTCCTTTAATCCAATGGTCTTCACTTGCAGGACATCATACTTCTTCCTTCCTCCCCAATTTGGCTGGTCTGCCACAGAAGAAACAATCAGTTGCAAAAGAAAACCCCCTCCTCAGATGATCTAAGAACAAGTCTGTCACTGCTAGTACTTAATTTTGACTGCTCATGCTTGATGTCTTTGGCAATCTGATCAGGCTTACAGTAATTACGGCGGCAGTCCTGGTGTACCTTTTCACCAGGTACAGTGTGAATGCTGCCTTTCCTGGCTTGGTTGATAGCTAGACTACCCTTTTCTCCAAGAGTTGATGCAGATGAGTCTACAGGATGTGTGCAAATAGCGCAACATTCAGACACCTCCATGGCTGAAAAATATAAATCAACCACTGAACGACTGCGAGTAAACAAACAATAAGCAACATACCTCCTACAGCTTGATTCAATATGTAGTAGATCCAAAAGAGCCAGTAAGCTCTAAATAGAGCCTATTGAGTAACATGCATGCATGTGCTTGCAAAAGTAGCACCTTTACAGCTATTAACCTCTAGCATGCATAGTCAGCTCCAAGGAATTTATACCAAAATATTAATATTATGTGTTGGGTCACAATATACCTGTTGCTGGTTGCCTGGAGCCAGTGTTGCTTCCCCATTAAGAAAGCTTTCTAATGGCATATAAAGATTGAAGAAGAGTAGTAACCTCAGCTGAGATTTAAAAGAGATACCTCAAACAGTAGTGACCGAGCAAAAAAGAGTGTCAAAATGTGTTTACATGACCTTACCCCCAAAGGATTCCTTAGGACTTTATGTTTATGTTAGTGAGGACATTATTAATAACATGAAAAAATAAGTTCAGTTTGCTTTCTTTAGTATGAGCTTGACCCAAAATTTTGTCTAAAATGGCATTGACCCAATAAAGTTTCATAGTGCATCATTCAATGATTCCAACAATTAATTTATATAATTGTCTAAGAGAAATAATTTTGTTAAGACATAGTTACTATAATAAGTGAGATATGACCCATATTCCACAAAACCACAAACCTTAAATGAGCTATTAAGCGGTTATATATTTTTGTGATTTTCACACTGTTCCCCCAGGAGGAATCCTTAGGACTTTTTTCTGTTATTAGGGAAATAATAAGGAATCAATATCTGTTGAGTTTGCTTTTGTTGCAATTAGTGTGAGGTCATTTCACAAAATGCTTGTACTAATATGAAATGAAATGTCTGAATGATAATTTCTGATCTGCTACTAAAATAAACACGTGTATGTTTATCTGCAATTTTAACTATGTATTGTGTAACACAATCCCTTTCCTATCTGAGATAGATATCCCATTCTTTGCATCCACCATGGGTGTTCCCAGCGTACTGTTTGAAGAAAGTTCTGATGCTGAGTGCTGCAAGTAACATTCAGCACATATGTGACAGGGTCTGGGAAAAGCTACAAATTTGGTCAAATTTTTTTTTTGTTTACTTCAGTAAACTATAGTATAGTAAATTACGTACATGCTGGTACCCTACATACTGTACAATGTATTTGTTCTCCTAAATACATAGCTTTGAATGTCGAGTTATTTTAACCCATATTCAAGAAAATGTGTCTCAAAACATTCATTTCCTTCAATTGCTAAATTCAGCATTCATAATAGCCCAGATGTGAAACAGATAGAAATTATGATAAGGTAAAAAAAGAATGTTCTATAATTTGACCTACTCACATTTTAGCCTGAACTGCAAAACTTTGTACTTAGCGAATTTGCACATTTTCCCAGAGCCTGCCACAGATGGTTACACCACTGCGGCATTTGGATCACTTTTTTTTACAAGATTGGTCACATAATTGTAATTCTGGAATAAGAAATGGTTTCTTTTTGATGACATTGGACAGATATCATATTGCTTGTACTTCTCATGCTCATAAGAATTAGTGCAGATGTTGTTTGCTCTATCCTGGCAAAGGCAGTCGTTTTGTGTGACATGGGTTGTAGGAATCAAATAACAAGCATTTGTCTGTACATGTATGTGTTTTATCCTGAATACATTAGTTATGAAGAAACCATTTAAGTGATGTGTAACAACAGTATACAGAAAAGCTGGTATATAATCCTCTGCTACTTCAAACGTAAATTTCATTGTTTTTCGATTGTACATAAATATTCATGAAATGAAGGGCTAGGTTTTTCTGTAATGCAGTAAAAATATTATCGACATGTTTCTTTGAGGGACATGGTGAATGAAAGCTAAATATTCTCATCAGCAACTGATACTGAAACTGGAGACCTCATTGCAGTTCCAAACACCTGTTCCTGTTGATAAACTTTTCCATTTTATGGTTAGAGAAGTGCAGATATAATGTTACTGGCTCTTCGAAGATTGAAAGAAGTCTAAAAGCCTTAATGCAGGGCTCCTTAAGAAACTATGATGGCGAGAATTGCATGAGTACGTGAATTATGTAGAATAGTAAGTGAATTAGTTAGCTACAGTTTTTCCCCCGCTGTTAGTGAAAAGCCCGCCAATAAATTCTTAGCAACTCTCCGTACACGAGTCCAACCGGCTAGTGTTTCTAGCCTCCTAGTGTGAGTTCTAGAGCACGCCAGAGCTTACATTACAAAAATTTGTCAATGTAATGATGACACCGATAAAAAAAATTTTTGTTGGCTGAGGGACAAAGCAACTCATGTAGTATTCATGGATGATGAAATTCATGAGTCAAACGTGTCTGAATAATACAGGGCAAAATATATATTTTTAACTAAGAAAAGGTGTCTACTTTTCTTTTTCTCTTTGTCCCCCTGGTCTTTCTCCTATGACCTTAATTTTATCTTGGCCTTAATTTCATTTTGGCCTTAATTTCACTTTAGCCTTAACCCAATTATATGGCACTTCAGCTACAACTCAAACCTCACGCTGTTTATGACTTTACATAAAGCCTGATGCTCTGATTTTGGAGATTACTGGCAGTTAACATGTGATTTAGGTGCGAACTTACACGACGATTTAAGACCTTTCGTTGTGCTACTTTTAATTTTTCAGGCTGATTTTTGAGAGAACGCGAAGCTATCAACTCCTCCAAGCTTTTGTGGGTAACTACCCCTATAGTCACTTCGTAATCACGTGAGCAAATAATTTCAAGCTTCCTGCGGTAGGTTTACTTAATACTAGGTAGTTAACGAGGTGCTGGAGTCGCGATGGGTACTGGTCAGTGTCTCTGGCCTGTTTATCTTCTTCTCTATTGAAGACAGCGTTTACGTGTACCGTTTTAATTGCTCGAGCTATGTTGATATTAGAATAGTAGCCAATAAATTATTCGTTTGGTGGTCTGGAATGATTTTGTAATAGCTAGCTAGCTTATAGCAACGCTGAGGGTTCGCACCTTTAGTGCTTCATTTACTTTTGTAATCTGAGATAATAGCGTGTAATAGTGGTTGTTTTAATCGCACCGTGCGATCAATACCGTATCATAAGCAACTAGCGTGCTACCCAATCTTCGCAGATTTTACTTGGAGTATTATCTGCAGAGACTGTATTCTTACTGCGATATTTAGTGGCGAGAATATGGCTAGTTAGGTTGCGAAATCAACTGTAATGATGAAGATCGTGTTGATTTTAACGCTCAATGCACTGAGAGTACACAGTTATGATATGTATTGCTGTAATTTGGATTGTTCAAGTAAGACTAAACTGAAAAATTGAGGTATATATTGTGCATCATTTAGTTGTTATTTTGGGGGGATTTTTTTCTTTTGCTATAATTATCAAACATAGTATATTTTCCTATATGAAAATGCTATATAGTCAGCAGTCTTGTTTGGAGAGCGCCGAGCCTTCGCGAGAAATTGGGAAGGTCTGGTATGGCACGTATGTTTCTGTGACATTCGCTAGGCTAGTAGTGTGCTTGAACACTAATGGCAAGCAATCTGGCCTGGCTGAAAACGAGCAGAAGTAATGCCACATAAAGATGGCTGTACAGCCAGTTCATATCTCAATGGGTTATGAGCATCGCATCTCATAGTTTTAAGAGTGGCCACACCTCTAGCAAGGCACATAAATTGTAACAAACTGCTAGAATTGTTCTCTTCAGTCATGGAAGAAATTTTAAACAGTTAATATTTGTTAGCTCAATGCTTGTTTTAAGATTTTTTGAGCTATTCTTTATCTAAGCAGTAATGTGACTAATAACACTAGTACCACTGGATATATCAACACTTGTATTTTCCTCGTGACTTGACTACTCTACAATAGAGTTTCAAGTAAGAAAAATACTGTGCGTGGGGCGTATAGTTATGACAAACAGGTCATCCTCACAGAATCGAATGGAAAATGAACTCCGCTAAGTTTGTAAAACATAACTGCGAAAGCGCCTCCTCTTCTTTCTCTTATAGCTAGCTTTTTTCAGTCTTTTTGTGGCATTATTTGATTTTTTTCTCTACTTCTTGCGTCCGCGCTAATGTTTATGTTAAACATCTCCAGTGGCATTTAGAAATCGAGTAAATCTAGCTTTGTTTTCATTCACGTTTTAGCCATTGCTATGTTCTAAAACAGTTTCGAGATTATTGCAAATCTGCAACGCATATCTTGGGCTTCTCCCTCGACTAGCGTCCTCGCCACGCTCGGACGCCACAGCTTGAGGCCTTGGATTTCCAAACGCAGCAGATTCACGATATCCTAATCTAACTTACGTATAAGTTACAACAACATGTATAGGTAGTAAGGGATTATGCAAAAGTAAAAAAAAGCAAAAAAAAAAAAGCTGTAATACAAGAACTTGCCAGAAATAATAGCTCTGACAACCCCAGAAGTTAGTGGTTAATAATGCTATTACTGCACAAGCCTATCAGTATGTCAGATTGATGCATCAGTGGGAGAGCCTCTTCCTTTGTAAATTGTTCAAGTGTTTTACCAACTAGCTAGATATTGCTAATTAGCTCATAATCTTGTATCTTACCTTTTCTAACAACATATTGCAGTATCTAGTAGTTCCTGGAACCCTAGAAAGCAAGACTGAGCCCTCCATTGCATGTGCATTGCCTGATAGTTACATGCTTATTGCTACAAACTGATACAATGGTTTATATATGTACACTATGATTGTGACATACTGATGCTACTTAGCTAGCTAGCTGGCGTATTATTATTTCTGTTTTATTATCACTTCTGATAAGACTATGGGGGAGCTTCGGCCTCCTCAGCCTCCCTCACTTTCCTCCGCCATTGTTACGGTCTTCCTAACTTCTACAGTATTCTTTGTCTCACACATAGTAACTTATTGCAGTATCAGTAGTTTCTTATTCCCACAGTCTTATTGTACTTACAATTCTTACAATTACTTACACTCATGCTTTCCTTCATATCTCTTATGTCTAGCTAAATTTGCTGCCACAGAACAACTGCAGTTTTGTGCTAACCTGGTGAGATTAGAAAGATTAATCATAGACTTGTATCACAAATTTCAAAGCTAGCCATATTGGATGTTATGTATAATGATAACTTGAATGAAGCTTAAGCATTTTCACCACTAACCTTTTTTGCATTGACTTTCACAGTCTTGTACAATATCATCATGAAATACAGTCTTCATAGTCTTTCACAGTCTTCACTCAATTCTCATTGTCAATCTCTCTATCTTACCTATTCTATTAACATAATATTACGGTCTCTATATTAGTTGCTTGGACATGTTTGCACCAAATTAATAAATCTAAATGTTAGTGTGTACATTCTCAATGTTTTCATCGCCTCTATTCACTTAACTGACACCCTTTCTCCCCATCAATCTCTTCTCCCATACACATGTACATACAGCTAACAATTATCCATTTTATGCTTAGTTACCCTACCTCCTCTAAGTCCTACAATTATAAGTTCATCATTTTCCCCTCATTTATCTGTCTTTTCAGTCTTACCGATTCTGTGAAGTCTCATAAGACAATTCAGATACATAGCAACTTGATTCAGGGAACCAATCCTACCTTATAGCTGTAGGAATTGTGTGTTTGGCTCTATAATTCCTCTCATTTAGTCAGAGCTGTTCCTATCTACTTCAAAACTTACATTGATACTGCTCGTGGAGATACTGCTGCCACATTCACTAACAAATTTTGAACTAGTTCACCTCTAACTCATCAATTAATTCCTTTAACATATCCATAACCCACCTACTACTCAGACCCTAACATACATGTATCTCTAACTCATTACACTCAATCTCATTATAACTGAACATTTCCTTTTGGTCAATTACTCTCTTCCCTCTCTACACTCAATCACATTCATACTATGTCACCACACCCTTTCCTGTTCTGTTTGCTACATTAGGCAGAACCCTTTTTTTATATTCATTCCTTGCCTTAGTTAATACTAAGTGCTGTCAAGGTTCTTGAGAAACTATATTCCTAACTTAGACACATCATCTAGGGTGTGATAGCTTAGCTACAATTATTCTTTTCCAGCTGACACTTCTTTAATATGATGTGCAGGTGAGTTAATAGTTACTGGACCATCCCTCTTACTTTTAGAAAGGGTCTTCAAAAATACTCAACTGATAAGTAATATCATTATATATCATCTACTTTGAAAACAACAGAAAAACATCAGGGTGTTTCATTATTGAAGACAAAGTGTTTGGTCATCCAAATGAAAATCAAAACTCTATTAAATGATATAAAAATCAATTGCAGATTAAATATTTAAAAATGAGACCCCAAAAATACCACTATACTGAGTGGGTACTACTGGTAGTGTAGTGGCTCTTCACCTATTATATACATGAATATGCAAATGTGTACTATGAATTTAGCTCCCATGGCTACGGGAAGGACCCTGACAAGTTTTCAGGATGACTACCCTGGATTAGTAACATATGAAGTGGGCAGTTTGGTCACGATTTTTAGTGTAGTAAAGCAAAAAGAAATAATACTGTGGGAGGTACAAGTAAGTTTTTTATACTGCAGTTCAATTATTTTCATGCAATGATAAATTTCTATTTTGGATCAGATGGAAGGACAAACCGGCTACATATATCCAGATGCTGTTCATATACATAAAGAGCTATGCACACCTTTACAAGTGGTGGGTTTCATACAAATACAGTTCTTATATATTTATTACTGTTGTTTTGGTTAGGAAAATGATAGAGATACCTCAGCTGATAAAAAGGAAAGTGCTCCTAAATTGAATAGCTATACAACACCTATAGAAGAGGTGGGTTCCATACAAATACAGTTCTCATAAATTTATTACATTTTGACTGTTGTTTTGGTTAGAAAAATGATAGAGATACCTCAGCTGATAAAAAGGAAAGTGCTCCTAAATTGAATATCTATACATCAGAATTGATATTTAAGAAGAAAGACTATAATAATAGTTGGTTTGATACTGGACTATTTTCACTGCAATCTGCTATTTTAAAAGGATTGGAATGGTTTGAAATTTATTTTAATTTCATTGATATCAATTTGTGCCTGACAATTGCAGTGGAGTATGTCATTGTAAGTGCAAGAAGAATTCTCATTTTGTAAAACTATTAATTTTAAACTATATTTTATATAGCATAACTACACTCAAGTGGTTTTTGGAATACTAGTTGTAGCATTGAGCTGGGTAGTAGTTTTATACAGGAACCTAAAGAGACGGAAAGATAGTGAGTACACCTTAAATAAACATTAAATTTATATATTCATTAACTAGTAACAATGTTGAATTAGTTTTGGGTAGAGCTAGGAAGAATATAAAGACTACTATCCAGATATCATGTCCAAGACTATCCAGTTTGACTAATCAGCTATTACAGAGTGTTCACAGAGTTGCTGTCCTAGTAGCCTAGCTGTTGAATTAGTTGTTACACCTTTCTCTGAAAAGCTACCCAACAAGTCAAAGCATAAAATTTTCTGCGGTCGTGAGAATCCCCAGTGAACTGAGTTATCACAGACCAAATTTACTCAGTCACTACCTCAGATTATCAACCAGAATATCCAGTTAATTACAATCATATCCAAATACCTATCAATCTGGATGAATATCCAGATTACCACTTCTAGCTCTATTTTTGTATGCTAAAACAAAAAAATAAAAAAGAAAGAAAATAATCATTATAATATTTTGCAGGAGAAATTGAAGAACTTGTAGAGACTGGTGCTGATGCAATATTTCAAAATGAATTGCATCAACTCAAATTCACGGAATTAGATTTTCAAATCAATAATTTGAAAGAGACAATAAACAAACTGACACTAGAAAAAGAGCAGGCTGAGTTGAAGACTGCCAGTCTTAAGGCAAGTTGCATTCATTGTTAATCCTAAATACTGTAGCATAAATGCTTTGCAGGATACTGAAAATACTCACCTGATGGTCATAGCACATCTACACAACAAAATACAACAACTGGAAAATCAAATGGCACTCGTTAAAAAGGAAAATGGTCGATTAAACTTTGAGAAGAAACACTGCATCACGACTATAGCTAACCAGAAATTGGACATAGAAGCATTGGAGGCTATCAAAGACCAGTTAGAAGAAGATAGATATCGACTTGAGGTACAACAGAAACAAAATGACAAACAATTGACTCAGGTAAGTAATCTACTGTATTAGGAAATAACATGTCAATCACTGGCTGTACACAGATGTCCAAAGAGTATAATAACAAAGAAACCTTAATTCAAACACTAGAGGCAGAGCTGAATACCAGAAAGCATCACGATGCTAACAGGGAGGACACAATATCAGAATTAAATGCTGAACTGAAAATGCTGAAAAGCTGTATGATAGAGTTTATTGGAATGGAAAAATTGATGATGAACCTTGAAGCTGGTGAACTTGACCCAACCCAAATGGAGAATGTGTTAGAAAGGAAAGAGCAACTGGATAAAATTGAAGATATGCTTAAAACATCAAAGGTAACTAACTATACTAGTAGAGTTTATAAAAATAATTTGGTCTAACCTTATATTTTACAAACATTTGTAGGTACAAAGAAAACTGAGTGAAGTGGAACAACATCGAGATGAACTTAAATTCTCTCTACAAAACATTGCTCTACAATTAGAATCTGCTCACTGTAAGTACCGTAAATTTATCACACTGTATTCTCATGTGCATATTTACTTTAAAACTTGAAGCTAAAAATAGATCTCTGGAAAACAATCTTCAGAAACGTGACAACGAACTTGAACTATGTAAGAAGGATTTGATGAAAGAGAAAGTTCGTTCAGAAGTCATTGAGAAGTTTTATGAAAATAGGTTGCACCTAAAAGCTTGCAGTCATTCTTGCCAATGTAAAGATATTCATAGGATAAATAGTAGTGCACATAAACAATGTCAAATTTTGAAAGACAAAGTGAATAAACTGGAAAGTGATATGACAACGATGGAACTATCTTACATAACAAAGCTGAACGCTGAAATCATACAATGCATTGATAAAAATGTAAGAAATAAAAATACCATGGCATCTAAAAATTGCTAACTACAGTTGTATGTCTATAGACTGCTTTAGAAAAAATGGAATCTAGATACTGCATCACTGAGCAAGAATTAACAAAATGCCATAAGAGGTACTTTATTGCTGATGTTGTCTTATAGTTCTAAAGAATTGTTAAATTTAATTTTCAGGATAGCAGAGCTAGAAATGCACACACAATTTGAGTATTCTGGCATTAGAGCTTACAATGAGACAAGTTCATTCCAACATATTCCACTCAATATTGGCCTACCACAAGGTACTCATTGTATTGCACTGTCCTGATTGGTAATTATGAATTAATACATTAGGTATGCCTTCCTCTAATCAACAGAGTCCTACCCCACCCCAATCTCTTTACATCAAATCTTCTCCCAATCAACTGACACCACATTCTACTTCCTATAATCAGCTACCTCCCTCTGCCATCCCAACAAGAATATCATCTCAACAACAACAACAAAACCCTCTGGCACATACTCAAAGACTTCATTCTGATGTACCACCACTCTCTCCGATATTTGAGGAGGATAATGAGGACAATTATTAATATTTTTGTGAATTCATTAAAATTAATCTTTTAAATTTAATTCAGTCAATCTGTAGGCCACGTGAGTCATTATTAATCCTAGGGCCACAGTATATCCTAGCTGGATCATAGGGTATAAGAACATGAGTTAATACTTTTTGAGTAGCTATCGGGTTACTATGTTTTAATAGACTTTATGGTCAAATTTGTGGAACGCTTGCAAATTAATAAGAAATTAGTGACACAGTTGATAGGCACAGAGTGTCCAGGTAGCATCTGTTGCATATATATTCCGCTCTTGGTGAGGTTTTAAGTTCCCTTGTCCACCATAACTCCTCTATCAGACTTCTGATCTTATCATCAGTCCCAAAACAAGGAGTTGCCATAATATGTCTGAGTTCACTCTTGTCTTAAACAGTTGAATTTTCCTTTTGCAGCTGCAATTATGTTGTGCTGACCAAAAAAAGATTATTATTAGGAGTAAAAAGAAAACTTCAATCTTCCATGTCATTTCTGCACTCTCTAAAACAGTTCCACTTACTCCGTTTCATGCCTGTTATCACCTGAAATTTATACTTCCTCATTAAAGGCGTTCGTACACTCATGCCTTAGAAATATATACTGCATATATTATATCAATTGTGAGACTTGAAAACTTAATGATTGAATGATAAGTATTGGCATATGACCATTCTAACATATTTTGAAAACAAGTTGTCTAGCAACCTCCCATATAAAATGTTAATCTTTGTGTACTAATAGATTTTAGTTATAACTCTGATAAAAGTGTTCAAGTCTAGAGATACTTTACAAAAATATGATTTTAATTAAATGCGTATGTAGAATGTGTGATCGACTTATGCCCCCCTACTCTCAGATAAACTTGACTATGCCCATGTTTGTCTATATCCACACAGCATAGCTAATTGTTGCTGTTGCTGCTGTTGTATTTCTCCTGAAACTTTATTTGAGCCTAGGTGGGAAATAATCCAACAGCATTACAGACTGATGAAAGCAAAGATGGCAATAGACATAACCTAGTATGATGAAAAATTTCAAAATACTACAATTTTTTTTATATTGAGAAATTTAAAATAGACTGAAGAATAAAATAAGTATTTTGAGCTCCAAACATATTTGGTAAATATTCCCATAAGTACGTATTTTTAAATAGAAATATCATTATTTGTATTCAATAAAATTTAAGGAATTTAGACCTATAAACTTTACTTTTTGGATGAATAAATACTCATTGGTGTCATCACACAAGACAAATATGAAATTGAACTATATTTATCTTCTACATAGTCAAGTGTGGTGTGGTGAATTATTCACGAGCAGGCGAATTTATGGTATTATGAGCCATAAGCTAGCTAGTTATAATTTATAACTCTAGGAACAGGAAGTTATTTCAGGAGTATTGTGGCTGTATTCAAGTTTTGACATAATTACCCCATTAACCCGTGCGACTGAAGTAGTGAAGATATCCAGCATAGAATAGACTACTTGTTACACTCCTCATTAGCACTATGGTAAGAAATTGATTTCACTCTCAGACTTGATTACACTTCAGTCATAAAATAGCAACAAGTCTGTAGATGTTGCAAATAATGAAATGGTTATTATGGACATCCTGCATTAAATTATTAATTAAATTAATTGTGATTATCATACATATTTAGTTTACTAGAACCAAAGTTCAATGTGCACTATCTGAAATCAATTGTTGCTGATTTCTTAGATCTCTCACTTTTCTTCAAAACTAGTACATAAGTATGTGCATATGTGTGTTATTGCTGACAAAGTATTATCAAACAAATATTATGCTACCTGAATAGGTATTCCCTGAATTGATTGATTATATTTATTTCACCACATGAACTCAACAGACCTAGTCTCAAGTGCTAAATACTGTATGCAGCACAAACAACTATTTTACAATGATACTAAAGTTTCTTTAGTGTTCTTCTATAAGCTAAAAATAATGTGTCTATAATATGCAATTGTTGTTATTGTTTGTTAAGGACAATATTTCCTTGTTACTTCAGTTCCATTAGTAATCCAGTACAATCCTGGTTGAGTTACTCGATCACATGACCTGATAGGACAGTCTCTGAATCGCCCCACAGGATTGACGCCAAATTCAGAAACCAATAAGTGCACAACTCCTTCATATATGTCTTCCTGTACTTGATTACTATGACTACAACCGTGTACAAGTTGTGGTAGATTCCTTCCTCTTCTCAGTGGACTGACATTTCTAAAACATGGATCTGCAAGTAAGTAGAATAACTTGTCACATTGTACAAGTCTGCAGCATATTAATACAGAGATCTTGTTTTTATTGGAATATTTTAGAGTTTCTAGCTCAAATACTTCTATGCCAGTTATTTCACTTGAAATATCTGTACCACTCCCACTTTTGTTGCTTTCTATTCATTAGAGCATCTCAAATACTTTTACAAAACCATACTATACTTACCTAATTTAGACTCACATTTAGTACTCTATATTTAAAATATGGTATGTGCACACAAACCATTTAGACCTAACATCTTAGACTAGCTTGAAGTTCCTTATGAACCTATTGTATCCTATAAAAGTGGAACACTGGGTCGCTGAACTGAGTTGGGAAAGAGTGTTTGTGTCTAAGTAGCTAACCAAGAGAAGCAGGAGAAAGCAAGGCTCAATAGACATAAAAGCAGGAAGAGAATAAGCTGACTGATGTAACTCTACTTCACAAAGAAGTGAATGAAAATACACGAAAGGACAGAGATACTGAGGAGCAGGAGAGGTAGACAGAGGAGGAGAAGGGAATCCATGAGTTGAAAAGAGGAATAAGAAAAACAGGGCCAGGATGGCTGGAGTAAAAAAGAGAGCATCAGTTTGTGCTACTAAAGGCTATCCCATATGTGATTTAGCTGACTTTTATAAAATTTCAGGTCCAGTTTACATTTCACTTTATATTTCCATCAGTTCTAATCAGCCTGCTTGAACCAGAAAAGGGTCCAGTGCCAACACTGTTGACTCCAGTTACAGTGAAGGTATACTCGGTGAAGGGCTTGAGGCCAGTGATTAGATGAGTCATGGTAGCACTAGATGGAGTAGTGATTGTTATGTTTCTATTAGTCCCTTCTCCATACAGAATCATGTAACTTGTGATGACTCCACTCCTGTCTAGACAATCTATCTCTGTCCATGTGAGGGTAATGTTAGTAGGCATTATTAGACTAGCAATAGGTACTCCAGGACTACCAGTAGGAGCTGCAAATGAGTAGTTACTTTACACACAAATAATTCTCAGTGAGTTACCTGTTTCACTTGTAGTCAGAGTAGAAATTCCCATGCCTGTTAAGTCGTAGATATTATTTCTACCAGTAACAATCACAAAATATTGAATAAGCCTCCAGACTATGAATAGTTACTGAGTTATTGGTTGTAGATCCTGTTCTAGTAGGGACTCCATTACAAGTAGTACCAGTCAATGTAAATGTGTACATATCTACTGACAAACTATTGATAGGTTGAGAGAAGGACAGAGTAGCTGATGTAGCAGTCACTGATGAAGATATCATTGGTGGAAATACATCTGAAACAAAATGAAACTATACTATACTTTTTTATTGTTCTTTTTATTTTTTTTTGCTATCTCCTCTGTCCTAATATTCTTTAGCTGATTATCAATAGCTTTTTCAGGTGCAACACGAGTAGTTTTTAACCTCCGCTTGAGTCATAGACAACTTGTGATAATGTTTAGAATTATGAGAAGAAAACCTACTAGATTTTTTTGTCCAGTGATTAAACTTCTCAGTAACAAACTAATTTAAATTTTTTTTAGTTGCAAAAAGAACACAATACAAGCAAAACAACCCATCTTCCTCCTTACTATACACAAACCAAGGATTGTCGACTAAGTAAGAATATTGACAACTTCTACTACAACCATCAATATATCCACCAGGAAATTTAAAATCTCTTGGTGGTCTAAAATGATTAATCAAAATAGCATATTTTTTTGAAGAAGAAAAACATCTCACATCAGCTTGAGATGTTGACTTCAAAAGTAATTCAATCTCAACACGGAACTCATCGGAATCCTCCTGGGGGAACAGTGTGAAAATCACAAAAATATATAACCGCTTAATAGCTCGTTTAAGGTTTGTAGTTTTGTGGAATATCTAACTTATTACAGCTATGTCTTAAGTTAACATCATATCATTAACAAGCTCTTTGAATGAGCTATATTTTGGTACCAAATCATTTCTCTTAGACTATATATGAATTGTTGGAGTCATTCATTGATACACTATGAAATCTACCATTGTTTTTCCTACTTTATTGTGTCAATGCCATTTTAGACAAAATTTTGGGTTAAGCTCATACTGAAGAAAGCAAACTGAACTTATTTTATTTTAATGATATGTCCTCACTAACAAACAAAAGTCCTAAGGAATCCTTGGGGGGGAAAGTCTTAATAACCCCCTCCCACCTCCCCCCAATTTGACATCCACTTCTTTGCCACCTTTTGTGTTAGATATTTTTTATATCTGATTCAATTTATTTATATATATCAAATTCAGTTATTTTTTATGCCAAACTTAATAGACCAATGGAAAGCTCTTTGCATAAATTATCTCTTAAATAAAAAAAAGCAACAAAACAACAAAAACAAAAACGATGCCACAACAAACTGCTGCACACCCAACCCAAGCTGTAGTGGTGCTAGAAAGACCTTGGGTCTAGCTGCTTGCACTATAGCTTGTCCAATTGAAGCTACCTTTATTCTGTCCAGGAAAAAGCCCTTTCAATAATTCTTTCAGAGTGTCTGGAAGAAATTCAATACCAGCCTCTTGTGATCTTAGGTCATCACAAGATGGGTAGACGTCATGAGTCATTGTGATAGATTTGATGTCTTCCTTGATGAGTCTTGCAGCATCCTGCAAGTTTCATCTTTTCTTCAGTTGTGTTTTTTTCCTGCTGCTGTTGCTTGTAGTATTCATGAAGCATTGCTCTTGCTGTTGTTCTGAAGGTAGCCACATTTGACTTGCCATTAATTTCAGTCAAGATTATTTTCTCACCAAAGTGTTCTTGTAGCCTCTTCTTCATGTGGGTGTAGCCATATGAGCAGTGTTTGCGAGCTTCTGTTCCATGAGATCTATGAGGTGATCAATGGTGATTTGTTCATCATCATTTTCTTCCAGATATTGTGCAACCTGCAAGAATGCTACTGCCCTCTCATCAACTTGAGGCCGGCCAGGCTTTGGTCTCTTAGAGTCTTCAGTGCTTGCCGACTGATGAGCCATTGGCTTTTGCTTTCCTGTACGAAAATTGACACTACAAGTCTGATGATAAACTGCATCTGCTGCATGTAGGTCATGTACATGCAAAATGTGTGCTTCACAATATCAGACCAACTATCAGCTCGCTCACTGCATATTGCCAAGAGAGTGTCCTTTAATCCAATGGTCTTCACTTGCAGGACATCGTACTTCTTCCTCTTCCTCCCCAATTTGGCTGGTCTGCCACAGAAGAAACAATCAGTTGCAAAAGAAAACCCCCTCCTCAGATGATCTAAGAACAAGTCTGTCACTGCTAGTACTTAATTTTGACTGCTCATGCTTGATGTCTTTGGCAATCTGATCAGGCTTACAGTAATTACGGCGGCAGTCCTGGTGTACCTTTTCACCAGGTACAGTGTGAATGCTGCCTTTCCTGGCTTGGTTGATAGCTAGACTACCCTTTTCTCCAAGAGTTGATGCAGATGAGTCTACAGGATGTGTGCAAATAGCGCAACATTCAGACACCTCCATGGCTGAAAAATATAAATCAACCACTGAACGACTGCGAGTAAACAAACAATAAGCAACATACCTCCTATAGCTTGATTCAATATGTAGTAGATCCAAAAGAGCCAGTAAGCTCTAAATAGAGCCTATTGAGTAACATGCATGCATGTGCTTGCAAAAGTAGCACCTTTACAGCTATTAACCTCTAGCATGCATAGTCAGCTCCAAGGAATTTATACCAAAATATTAATATTATGTGTTGGGTCACAATATACCTGTTGCTGGTTGCCTGGAGCCAGTGTTGCTTCCCCATTAAGAAAGCTTTCTAATTTATAATGGCATATAAAGATTGAAGAAGAGTAGTAACCTCAGCTGAGATTTAAAAGAGATACCTCAAACAGTAGTGACAGAGCAAAAAAGAGTGTCAAAATGTGTTTACAAGACCTTACCCCCAAAGGATTCCTTAGGACTTTATGTTTATGTTAGTGAGGACATTATTAATAACATGAAAAAATAAGTTCAGTTTGCTTTCTTTAGTATGAGCTTGACCCAAAATTTTGTCTAAAATGGCATTGACCCAATAAAGTTTCATAGTGCATCATTCAATGATTCCAACAATTAATTTATATAATTGTCTAAGAGAAATAATTTTGTTAAGACATAGTTACTGTAATAAGTGAGATATGACCCAAATTCCACAAAACCACAAACCTTAAATGAGCTATTAAGCGGTCATATAATTATTTTTGTGATTTTCACACTGTTCCCCCAGGAGTATTCCTTAGGACTTTTTTCTGTTATTAAATAAGGAATCAATATCTGTTGAGTTTGCTTTTGTTGCAATTAGTGTGAGGTCATTTCACAAAATGCTTGTACTAATATGAAATGAAATGTCTGAATGATAATTTCTGATCTGCTACTAAAATAAACACGTGTATGTTTATCTGCAATTTTAACTATGTATTGTGTAACACAATCCCTTTCCTATCTGAGATAGATATCCCATTCTTTGCATCCACCATGGGTGTTCCTAGCGTACTGTTTGAAGAAAGTTCTGATGCTGAGTGCTGCAAGTAACATTCAGCACATATGTGACAGGGTCTGGGAAAAGCTACAAATTTGGTCAAATTTTTTTTTTGTTTACTTCAGTAAACTATAGTATAGTAAATTACGTACATGCTGGTACCCTACATACTGTACAATGTATTTGTTCTCCTAAATACATAGCTTTGAATGTCGAGTTATTTTAACCCATATTCAAGAAAATGTGTCTCAAAACATTCATTTCCTTCAATTGCTAAATTCAGCATTCATAATAGCCCAGATGTGAAACAGATAGAAATTATGATAAGGTAAAAAAAGAATGTTCTATAATTTGACCTACTCACATTTTAGCCTGAACTGCAAAACTTTGTACTTAGCGAATTTGCACATTTTTCCCAGAGCCTGCCACAGATGGTTACACCACTGCGGCATTTGGATCACTTTTTTTTACAAGATTGGTCACATAATTGTAATTCTGGAATAAGAAATGGTTTCTTTTTGATGACATTGGACAGATATCATATTGCTTGTACTTCTCATGCTCATAAGAATTAGTGCAGATGTTGTTTGCTCTATCCTGGCAAAGGCAGTCGTTTTGTGTGACATGGGTTGTAGGAATCAAATAACAAGCATTTGTCTGTATGTGTTTTATCCTGAATACATTAGTTATGAAGAAACCATTTAAGTGATGTGTAACAACAGTATACAGAAAAGCTGGTATATAATCCTCTGCTACTTCAAACGTAAATTTCATTGTTTTTCGATTGTACATAAATATTCATGAAATGAAGGGCTAGGTTTTTCTGTAATGCAGTAAAAATATTATCGACATGTTTCTTTGAGGGACATGGTGAATGAAAGCTAAATATTCTCATCAGCAACTGACACTGAAACTGGAGACCTCATTGCAGTTCCAAACACCTGTTCCTGTTGATAAACTTTTCCATTTTATGGTTAGAGAAGTGCAGATATAATGTTACTGGCTCTTCCGCAGATTGAAAGAAGTCTAAAAGCCTTTATGCAGGGCTCCTTAAGAAACTATGATGGCGAGAATTGCATGAGTACGTGAATTATGTAGAATAGTAAGTGAATTAGTTAGCTACAGTTTTTTCCCCGCTGTTAGTGAAAAGCCCGCCAATAAATTCTTAGCAACTCTCCGTACACGAGTCCAACCGGCTAGTGTTTCTAGCCTCCTAGTGTGAGTTCTAGAGCACGCCAGAGCTTACATTACAAAAATTAGTCAATGTAATGATGACACCGATAAAAAAAAAATTTTGTTGGCTGAGGGACAAAGCAACTCATATTCATGGATGATGAAATTCATGAGTCAAACGTGTCTGAATAATACAGGGCAAAATATATATTTTTAACTAAGAAAAGGTGTCTACTTTTCTTTTTCTCTTTGTCCCCCTGGTCTTTCTCCTATGACCTTAATTTTATCTTGGCCTTAATTTCATTTTGGCCTTAATTTCACTTTAGCCTTAACCAATTATATGGCACTTCAGCTACAACTCAAACCTCACGCTGTTTATGACTTTACATAAAGCCTGATGCTCTGATTTTGGAGATTACTGGCAGTTAACATGTGATTTAGGTGCGAACTTACACGACGATTTAAGACCTTTCGTTGTGCTACTTTTAATTTTTCAGGCTGATTTTTGAGAGAACGCGAAGCTATCAACTCCTCAAAGCTTTTGTGGGTAACTACCCCTATAGTCACTTCGTAATCACGTGAGCAAATAATGTCAAGCTTCCTGCGGTAGGTTTACTTAATACTAGGTAGTTAACGAGGTGCTGGAGTCGCGATGGGTACTGGTCAGTGTCTCTGGCCTGTTTATCTTCTTCTCTATTGAAGACAGCGTTTACGTGTACCGTTTTAATTGCTCGAGCTATGTTGATATTAGAATAGTAGCCAATAAATTATTCGTTTGGTCTGGGGTGATTTTGTAATAGCTAGCTAGCTTATAGCAACGCTGAGAGTTCGTACCTTTGGTGCTTCATTTACTTTTGTAATCTGAGATAATAGCGTATAATAGTGGTTGTTTTAATCGCACCGTGCGATCAATAGCGTATCATAAGCAACTAGCGTGCTACCCAATCTTCGCAGATTTTACTTGGAGTATTATCTGCAGAGACTGTATTCTTACTGCGATATTTAGTGGCGAGAATATGGCTAGTTAGGTTGCGAAATCAACTGTAATGATGAAGACCGTGTTGATTTTAACGCTCAATGCACTGAGCGTACTCAGTTAGGATATGTATTGCTGTAATTTGGATTGTTCAAGTAAGACTAAACTGAAAAATTGAGGTATATATTGTGCATCATTTAGCTGTTGTTTTGGGGGGATTTTTTCTTTTGCTATAATTATCAAACAAGAGTATATTTTCCTATATGAAAATGCCATATAGTCAGCAGTCTTGTTTGGAGAGCGCAGCGCTTTCGTGGGAAATTGGGAAGGTCTGGTATGGCACGTATGTTTCTCTGACAATCGCTAGGCTAGTAGTGTGCTTGAACTAATGGCAAGCAATCTGGCCTGGCTGAAAACGAGCAGAAGTATTCCCACATAAAGATGGCTGTAAGGGTTATGAGCATCGCATCTCATAGTTTTAAGAGTGGCCACACCTCTAGCAAGGCACATAAATTGTAACAAACTGCTAGAATTGTTCTCTTCAGTCATGGAAGAAATTTTAAACAGTTAATATTTATAATATTCGCGCTAATGTTTACGTTAAACATCTCCAGTGGCATTTAGAAATCGAGTAAATCTAGCTTTGTTTTCATTCACGTTTTAGCCGTTGCTATGTTCTAAAACAGTTTCGAGATTATTGCAAATCTGCAACTCATATTTTGGGCTTCGCCCTCGACTAGCGTCCTCGCCACGCTCGGACGCCACAGCTTGAGGCCTTGGATTTCCAAACGCAGCAGACTCACCATATCCTAATCTAACTTATGTATAAGTTACAACAACATGTATAGGTAGTAAGGGATTATGCAAAAGTAACAAAAAGCAAAAAAAAAGCTGTAATACAAGAACTTGCCAGAAATAATCTGACAACCCCAGAAGTTAATGGTTAATAATGCTATTACTGCACAAGCCTATCAGTATGTCAGATTGATGCATCAGTTAAAGAGCTTCTTCCTTTGAAACATATTGCAGTATCTAGTATAGTGACATACTGATGCTACTTAGCTAGCTAGCTAGCGTATTATTATTTCTTTTTTATTATCACTTCTGATAAGACTATGGGGGAGCTTCGGCCTCCTCAGACTCCCCCGCTTTCCTCCGCCATTGTTAAGGTCTTCCTAACTTCTACAGTATTCTTTGTCTCACACATAGTAACTTATTGCAGTATCAGTAGTTTCTTATTCCCACAGTCTTATTGTACTTACAATTCTTACAATTACTTTCACTCATGTTTTCCTTCATATCTCTCATATCTAGCTAAATTTGCTGCCACAGAACAACTGCAGTTTTGTGCTAACCTGGTGAGATTAGAAAGATTAATCATAGACTTGTATCACAAATTTCAAAGGTAGCCATATTGGGATGTTATGTATAATGATAACTTGAATGAAGCTTAGGCATTTTCACCACTAACCTTTTTTGCATTGACTTTCACAGTCTTGTACAATATCATCATGAAATACAGTCTTCATAGTCTTTCACAGTCTTCAATCAATTCTCATTGTCAATCTCTCTATCTTACCTATTCTATTAACATAATATTACAGTCTCTATATTAGTTGCTTGGACATGTTTGCATCTAAATGTTAGTGTGTACATTCTCAATGTTTACATCGCCTCTATCCACTTAACTGACACCCTTTCTCCCTATCATCTCTTCTCCCATACTCATGTACATACAGCTAACAATTATCCATTTTATGCTTAGTTACCCTACCTCCTCTAATTCCTACAATTATAAGTTTATCATTTTCCCCTCATTTATCTGTCTTTTCAGTCTTACCGATTCTGTGAAGTCTCATAAGACAATTCAGATACATAGCAACTTGATTCAGGGAACCAATCCTACCTTATAGTTGTAGGAATTGTGTGTTTGGCTCTATAATTCCTCTCATTTAGTCAGAGCTGTTCCTATCTACTTCAAAACTTGCATTGATACTGCTCGTGGAGATACTGCTGCCACATTCACTAACAAATTTTGAACTAGTTCACCTCTAACTCATCAATTAATTCCTTTAACATATACATTACCCACCTACTACTGAGACCCTAACATACATGTATCTCTCATTACACTCAATCTCATTATAACTGAACATTTCCTTTTGGTCAATTACTCTCTTCCCTCTCTACACTCAATCACATTCATACTATATCACCACACCCTTTCCTGTTCTGTTTGCTACATTAGGCAGTACATACTAAGTGCTGTCAAGGTTCTTGAGAAATTATATTCCTAACTTAGACATATCATCTAGGGTGTGATAGCTTAGCTAGAATCATTCTTTTCCAACTGACACTTCTTTATTATGATGTGCAGGTGAGTTTAAAGTTACTGAATCATCCCTCTTACTTTTGGAAAGGGTCTTAAAAATACTCAACTGATAAGTAATATCATTATATATCATCTACTTTGAAAATAACAGAAAAACATCAGGGTGTTTCATTATTGAAGACAAAGTGTTTGGTCATCCAAATGAAAATCAAAACTTTATTAAATGACATCAAAATCAATTGCAGATTAAATATTTTTAAATGAGACCCCAAAAATACCACTATACTGAGTGGGTACTACTGGTAGTGTAGCTGGCTCTTCACCTATTATATAGATGATTATGCAAATGTGTACTATGAATTTAGCTCCCATGGCTACGGGAAGGACCCTGACAAGTTTTCAGGATGACTACCCTGGATTAGTAACATATGAAGTGGGCAGTTTGGTCACGATTTTTAGTGTAGTAAAGCAAAAAGAAATAATACTGTGGGAGGTACAAGTAAGTTTTTTAAACCGCAGTTCAATTATTTTCATGCAATGATAAATTTCTATTTTGGATCAGATGGAAGGACAAACTGGCTACATATATCCAGATGCTGTTCATATACATAAAGAGCTATGCACACCTTTACAAGTGGTGGGTTTCATACAAATACAGTTCTTATTATATTTATTACTGTTGTTTTGGTTAGGAAAATGATAGAGATACCTCAGCTGATAAAAAGGAAAGTGCTCCTAAATTGAATAGCTATACAACACCTATAGAACAGGTGGGTTCCATACAAATACAGTTCTCATAAATTTATTACATTTTGACTGTTGTTTTGGTTAGGAAAATAATAGAGATACCTCAGCTGATAAAAAGGAAAGTGCTCCTAAATTGAATAGCTATACAACACCTATAGAAGAGGTGGGTTCCATACAAATACAGTTCTCATAAATTTATTACATTTTGACTGTTGTTTTGGTTAGAAAAATAATAGAGATACCTCAGCTGATAAAAAGGAAAGTGCTCCTAAATTGAATAGCTATACAACACCTGTAGAAGAGGTGGGTTCCATACAAATACAGTTCTCATAAATTTATTACATTTTGACTGTTGTTTTGGTTAGAAAAATGATAGAGATACCTCAGCTAATAATAAGGAAAATGCTCCTAAATTGAATATCTATACATCAGAATTGATATTTAAGAAGAAAGACTATAATAATAGTTGGTTTGATACTGGACTATTTTCACTGCAATCTGCTATTTTTAAAGGATTGGAATGGTTTGAAGTTTATTTTAATGTCATCGATATTAATTTTTGCCTGACAATTGCAGTGGAGTATGTCATTGTAAGTGCAAGAAGAATTCTCATTTTGTAAAACTATTAATTTTAAACTATATTTTATATAGCATAACTACACTCAAGTGGTTTTTGGAATACTAGTTGTAGCATTGAGCTGGGTAGTAGTTTTATACAGGAACCTAAAGAGACGGAAAGATAGTGAGTACACCTTAAATAAACATTAAATTTATATGTTGAATTAGTTTTTGGTAGAGCTAGGAAGAATATAAAGACTACTATCCAGATATCATGTCCAAGACTATCCAGTTTGACTAATCAGCTATTACAGACAGTTCACAGAGTTGCTGTCCTAGTAGCCTAGCTGTTGAATTAGTTGTTACACCTTTCTCTGAAAAGCTACCCAACAAGTCAAAGCATAAAATCTTCTAGGGTCGTGAGAATCCCCAGTGAACTGAGTTATTACAGACCAAATTTACTCAGTCACTACCTCAGAATATCAACCAGAATATCCAGTTAATTACAATCATATCCAAATACCTATCAATCTGGATGAATATCCAGATTACCACTTTTCTAGCTATATTTTTGCATGCTAAAACATAAAAAATAAAAAAGAAAGAAAATTATCATTATAATATTTTGCAGGAGAAATTGAAGAACTTGTAGAGACTGGTGCTGATGCAATATTTCAAAATGAATTGCATCAACTCAAATTCACGGACTTAGATTTTCAAATCAATAATTTGAAAGAGACAATAAACAAACTGACACTAGAAAAAGAGCAGACTGAGTTGAGGACTGCCAGTCTTAAGGTAAGTTGCATTCATTATTAATCCTAAATACTGTAGCATGAATGCTCTGCAGGATACTGAAAATACTCACCTGATGGTCATAGCACATCTACACAACAAAATACAACAACTGGAAAATCAAATGGCACTCGTTAAAAAGGAAAATGGTCGATTAAACTTTGAGAAGAAACACTGCATCACGACTATAGCTAACCAGAAATTGGACATAGAAGCATTGGAGGCTACCAAAGACCAGTTAGAAGAAGATAGATATCGACTTGAGGTACAACAGAAACAAAATGACAAACAATTGACTCAGGTAAGTAATCTACTGTATTAGTAAATAACATGTCAATCACTGGCTGTACACAGATGTCCAAAGAGTATAATAACAAAGAAACCTTAATTCAAACACTAGAAGCAGAGTTGAATACCAGAAAGAATCACGATGTTAACAGGGAGGACACAATATCAGAATTAAATGCTGAATTGAAAATGCTGAAAAGCTGTATGATAGAGTTTTTTGGAATGGAAAAATTGATGATGAACCTTGAAGCTGGTGAACTTGACCCAACCCAAATGGAGAATGTGTTAGAAAGGAAAGAGCAACTGGATAAAATTGTAGATATGCTTAAAACATCAAAGGTAACTAACTATACTAGTAGAGTTTATAAAAACAATTTGGTCTAACCTTATATTTTACAAACATTTGTAGGTACAAAGAAAACTGAGTGAAGTGGAACAACATCGAGATGAACTTAAATCCTCTCTACAGAACATTGCTCTACAATTAGAATCTGCTCACTGTAAGTACCGTAAATTTATCACACTGTATTCTCATGTGCATATTTACTTTAAAACTTGAAGCTAAAAATAGATCTCTGGAAAACAATCTTCAGAAACGTGACAACGAACTTGAACTATGTAAGAAGGATTTAATGAAAGAGAAAGTTCGCTCAGAAGTCATTGAGAAGTTTTATGAAAATAGGTTGCACCCAAAAGCTTGCAGTCATTCTTGCCAATGTAAAGATATTCATAGGATAGATAGTAGTGCACATAAACAATGTCAAATTTTGAAAGACAAAGTGAATAAACTGGAAAGTGATATGACAACGATGGAACTATCTTACATAACAAAGCTGAACTGAAATCATACAATGCATTGATAAAAATGTAAGAAATAAAAATACCATGGCATCTAAAAATTGCTAACTAGCTACCGTTGTATGTCTTCAGACTGCTTTAGAAAAAATGGAATCTAGATACTACCTCATTGAACAAGAATTAACAAAATGCCATAAGAGGTACTTTATTATTGATGTTGTTCTAAATGTTTTGACTGTTGCTAATTTAATTTTCAGGATAGCAGAGCTAGAAATGTACACACAATTTGAGTATTCTGATATTAGAGCTTACAATGAGACAAGTTCATTCCAACATATTCCACTCAATATTGGCCTACCACAAGGTACTCATTGTATTGCACTCTCCTGATTGGTAATTATGAATTAATACATTAGGTATGCCTTCCTCTAATCAACAGAGTCCTAACACACCCCAATCTCTTTACATCAAATCTTCTCCTAATCAACTGACACCACATTCTACTTCCTATAATCAGCTACCTCCCTCTGCCATCCCAACAAGAATATCATCTGAACAACAACAACAAAACCCTCTGACATATCCTCAAAGACTTCATTCTAATGTACCACCACTCTCTCCGATATTTGAGGAGGATAATGAGGACAATAATTATTAATATTTTTGTGAATTCATTAAAATTAATCTTTTAAATTTATTTCAGTCAATCTATAGGCCACGTGAGTCATTATTATTCCTAGGGCAACAGTATATCCTAGTTGGATCATAGGGTATAAGAACAGGAGTTATTACTTTTTGAGTAGCTATAGCCATAGACTCTTTCCAGCTACATAGTTAACCCTGGGGCCACACACAGAACATCATAATGGAAATGATCCTCTATTGCTTTTGTACAGGTCACAACAGCAGATATACCTATTTGAGTATAGCCCAACATTATTCTAATAAATATATTTATGCAAGGGTTGGCAAGTCAATTCATTTAAGCATGCTATCACATTTACAGATTCCACTGGGGTAGTCTCGAATACATTTATGATGTTAATATGAGAACATTTTTGATACATATTCCACAAATTTTACATGAGAGTCAGTAAAAAAAACGGTTGTTACTTGTCATTCTTGGTAGGTAAATATCGACACATCTTAAAGTAAAAAAATTAGGAGTCTATCAACTTACAACTTCAAAGATGGTATAATAAATCAGTCCAGTTTTTACCTGTCCGGTTACTATGTTTTAATAGACTTTATGGTCAAAATTGTGGAACGCTTGCGAATTAATAAGAAATTAGTGACACAGTTGATAGGCACAGAGTGTCCAGGTCCAGGTACTTGTAATAGATTAAAGCTGTTCTCACCTGGGACATGACTTCTAATGTACCCAGCATATAGTAACAATATTCAAAATGGCCATGGCAGCATCTGTTGCATATATATTCCGCTCTTAGTGAGGTTTTAAGGATGCTGCGACATAGCAACGCGCGCGCACCCGCACGCACCACAAAAATCCGCCATGCTCGCATTAGTAAAAACAACCGCTAACTTAGCTTGCGCGGGTAATTCAAAGCTTCCTGCCTTACCAATTGATAAACTAACCGAGGCCCCGCCCCCGCTATAAGTTGTAAAGAGCGCAGCAGTTTGATATTGTATTTCTTGGCTTACAACTTTATCAGTATTGTTTCTCCCTAGAGCAGACACTTACTCCCAGATTGTATCCAAGCTTTGACAGGTAAATAATACCGCACTAATGACTCCATTATTTTAATTTTGTATTCTTGTGCAAAACTTCTTCCTGATATATCACTCATGATTTTTTTATTTTACAGTATTGTAATGACCAGTGATAATTTTTATGAATGTATATAATAATAATGATACTTATTTTATATAAAAAATATTTTGAAATAGCCAGCTAAATATAGATGAATATTTTGTGATGTAGCTAGCTAAGTAAGGATGAATAAACAAATGAAGTGAATAGCTAAGTACAGAAAACTGTACACAAACTGAAACTGTAGAGTTTTCCAGCAGCAAAAATGGTTCACTAATCTATTATAGGTACATACACACACTGAATATGCATCTAGCTAGCTTGATAAAAGGCTTCCCTTACCTGACCATGCCGAGAAACTAGACTACAATAATCTCCTCACACTCGTTTCAGTAGGGCTTATCATCGAGAAGGAAAGGCGGCCAGATAACTGGTTTGCTAACAGAGGTAGGCGCCCGAAAGTTAGAGAGAGCACCTGGAACTCACTTTCCCGCGGGAATTAATTGAATCTGTTGTGGGTGTGGTTTGAAAGTAATCAAGTCTCTGCCAAAAGATCGCGTGGACTAATTTTTAGTCCTGGAGTCTATTTTGTGTTTCTTCTCAAAAACTACGAGTAGAAATGACTCCAAATTTCGTACACAGGCTGACTGTGACCTTAGCTACAAAATGTTCGTTGCAAATTTTTTTGAAAGAAAAAAATTCGGGCGCGCTGCCGCGAGGATCAAATCAGCACAGTCAACTAGACAAAACAAAGCAGAATTGAGAAAAAGTACAACGAAGGTTTTGAAGACAATCAACAAATGTAGCAGTAGACGAAGAATGGGCTCGTCAGCGACGGCACCGGCGGAGGAGTTGTGGATTATATACTTGAGGCTGAGGAGCTCGTAACTTGAACGAAACAGGCTCCCAAGGCCCGTTCTTTTTATTTAGTTAGGATTAGCAGTACTCTTTAGGATCCACCCTTAGTTGGAGCTCTACAAACACCAAGAAAAAAGTTAGTAATCCCTAGCAACCAAAATCCAATTATTGTGAATATGTGCGTGGGCGTTGTCGCAGCACCCTTAAGTTCCCTTGTCCACCATAACTCCTCTATCAGACTTCTGATCTTATCATCAGTCCCAAAGCAAGAAGTTGCCATGTGTCTGAGTTCACTCCTGTCTTAAACAGTTGAATTTTCCTTTTGCAGCTGCAATATGTTGTGCTGACCAAAAAAAGATTATTATTAGAAGTAAAATAGAAAACTTCAATCTTCCATGTCATTTCTGCACTCTCTAAAACAGTTCCACTTACTCCGTTTCATGCCTGTTATCACCTGAAATTTATTGAACCCACATTCCCCACTCTCCCTATTTACTTCCTCATTAAAGGCGTTCGTACACTCATGCCTTAGAAATATTATTATACTGCATATATTATATCAATTGTGAGACTTGAAAACTTAATGATTGAATGATAAGTAATGGCATATGACCATTCTAACATATTTTGAAAACAAGTTGTCTAGCAACCTCCCATATAAAATGTTAATCTTTGTGTACTAATAGATTTTAGTTATAACTCTGATAAAAGTGTTCAAGTCTAGGGATACTTTACAAAAATATGATTTTAATTAAATGCGTATGTAGAATGTGTGATCGACTTATGCCCCCCTACTCTCAGGTAAACTTGACTATGCCCATGTTTGTCTATATCCACACAGCATAGCTAATTGTTGGTGTTGCTGCTGTTGTATTTCTCCTGAAACTTTATTTGTAGCCTAGGTGGGAAAAAATCCAACAGCATTACAGACTGATGACAGCAAAGATGGCAATAGACACAACCTAGTATGCTAGTTAGAATTTATAACACTAGGAACAGGAAGTTATGTCAGGAGTATTGTGGCTGTATTCAAGTTTTGACATAACTACAAACATTCCTATAAATCTTTGGACTCTACAAATATGTACTAATTCAAAGTGTTACAACTGAGTTTACAAGCTGAGTTGCAAACCCTAGCAAGGACTGAAGTAGTGAAAATATCCATTATAGAATAGACTACTTGTAACACTCCTCATTAGCACTATAGTAAGAGATTCATTTCACTCTCAGACTTGATTTCACTAGCTTATGGCTCATAATAAAATAAATTCACCTGCTCGCGAATAATTGGCCACACCACACTTGACTAATGTAAGCTTACTAATAATGTATATAATATGTAGAAGATAAATAAAGTTCAATTTCATATTTATTTTGTATGATGACACCAATTAGTATTAATTCATCCAAAAAGTAAAGTTTCAATTTTTTATAGGTCTAAATTCCTTAAATTTTATTAAATACAAATAATGATATTTCTATTTAAAAATACATACTTATATGGGAAATTTACCAAGTATGTTTAGAGCTCAAAATAGTATAACTTATTGTATTCTTCATTCTATTTTAAATTTCTCAATATAAAAAAATTGTAGTATTTTGAAATTTTTCATTCAGTCATAAAATAGCAACAAGTCTGTAGATGTTGCAAATAATGAAATGGTTATTATGGACATCCTCCATTTACAAATAAAATATGCATTAAAGAAGTATTAATTAAATTAACTGTGATTTTTGAACACATAATACATCTTTAGTTTACTAGAACTAATGTTTTAATGTGCACTGTCTGAAATCAATTGTTGCTGATTTCTTAGATAGCCAATTAACTAGCAATCTCTCACTTTTCTTCATAACTAGTATATAAGTATGTGCATATGCTTGTATATGTATATACATATACATGTGTGTTATTGCTGACAAAGTATTATCAAACAAATGTTATGCTACCTGACATATGTATTCCCTCAATTGATTGATTATATTTATTTCACCACATGAACAACAGACCATGCATGCAGCACAAACAATTATTTTACAATGATACTAAAGTTTCTTTAGTGTTCTTCTATAAGCTAAAAATAATGTGTCTATAATGTGCAATTGTTGTTATTGTTTTGGTTTGTTAAGGACAATATTTCTTTGTTACTTCAGTTCCATTAGTAATCCAGTACAATCCTGGTTGAGTTACTCTATCACATGACGTGATAGGACAGTCTCTGAATCGCCCCACAGGATTGACGCCAAATTCAGAAACCAATAAGTGCACAACTCCTTCATATATGTCTTCCTGTACTTGATTACTATGACTACAACTGTGTAGAAGTTGTGGTAGATTCCTTCCTCTTCTCAGTGGAATGACATTTCTAAAACATGGATCTGCAAGTAAGTAGAATAACTTGTCACATTGTAGAATTCTGGTGCATATTAATACAGAGATCTTGTTTTTATTGGAATATTTTGCTGCTTAACAAACTGAAAGAGTTTAGCTCTATTCTTCTAAGCCAGTTATTTTATTTTAAAATATTTGCAATGCTCCATACTTTAGTTGCTTTCTATTCATTCACATATCTCAAAAAATTTTTACAATACCATATTATACTTAACTAATTTCGTCTTCACATTTAGCTCCTCTCACCTATTTACTTCATTTTATTGCTGTGTTTATACTGGATATTAGTATCGAATAGAATTTCATGACCCATTTTGAATTTATGCAATATGTTCAGTTAGTAAAAAAACTAATGTGTTAGCTAGCATTTAAATATTCTTAATACATGGACTATGAATGTTACAAATGCCTACTCTTATTTTTCTTCATTCCAGAACATTATAAATCATCTTAGCATTGTGAGTCTAAAAGTTAACTCACTAAATAGCTAAAACTGAAACCTTCATGTCCATGTGTTCTGAGAGTTATTGAAGTTTATCAATTTCATCCTCCATTCTTGATAAATGTGATAGAGCTGGAGCTACTAGAACTCAACCCTGAATCAGTGATGACTTACTGCTTTAGTACTAGTAACAGTTTGTACTATCAACTGTTCAGTATACTTTTTAACTTACTATTTCCTACAGTTCTAATCAGTATGCTAGAACCAGAAAAAGGTCCATTATTGACATAGTTGACTCCAGCTACAGTGAAGGTATACTCAGTGAAGGGCCTGAGGCCAGTGATTAGATGAGTGGCAGCACTAGATGGAGTATTAATTTTTATGTTTTTATTAGTTCCTTCTCCATACAGAATGATGTAATTTGTGATCACTCCATTTCTGTCTAGGCAATCTATCTCTGTCCATGTTAGGGTAATGTTAGTAGACATTATTACACTAGCAGTAGGTACTCCAGGACTACCAGTAGGAGCTGCAAATAACGAGTAGTTACTTTCACACACAAATAATTCTCAGTGAGTTACCTGTTTCACTTGTAGTCAGAGTAGAAACTACCATGCCTGTAAAGTTATGGATATTATTCCTACCAGTTACACTAACAGAGTATTGAATACCAGCCTTCAGACTACCAATAGTAACTGAGTTACTGGTAGTAGATTTTGTTCTAGTAGGGACTCCATTACAAGTAGTACCAGTCAATGTAACTGTGTACATATCTACTGATAAACTATTGGTAGGTTGAGAGAAGGACAGAGTAGCTGATGTTGCAGTCACTGATGAAGATATCATTGGTGGAAATACATCTGAAACAAAATAAAATTACGCTAGACACTAACATCCTTCTATATGTTACTACGCATTCAGAAATAAATGGCATAAAAATATTTTAGAAATATACAAATTCATGCAAACAAAAACATTGAGATCAGAGAAATAGGGAAGAGGAACAGTAAATTATATTATAAATATACATATCACAACGTTGTACTAATTTTCTTATAGCTAATTATAATCAAATTAAAAACTTTAAAAATATAACTGTATCTGTCCTGATGTTTCTTCCACCACTGCAAATATATTTGGAAAAAAGACACAAATTTATTTACTCTTATCATGCTGGAGTAATCTATTAGTACTTCTGATAACAATTACATAGTCATTAGATGTATTCTCTCTCTTTCACTCTTTCACAGGCTAAGCAAGACAAAATTAAAAATGTTTGGCTGCAATCGAGGTTCAACCCAGGACCACTTGCATATTGCACGAGTGCACTGCCACTGAGCTATAACAATCAATGGGCAGTGTAATTACACTGATGGGACTGCTACATATGATCGAAACAATATTACATATTTTAAACTCTTGCATGAGAACCTCACTCTTTAACTTGTGTAACACACTATACAAGAACTTGACTAGTCATATTTAATTTAAGCAGAAACAGCACAATTGAAATGTTTGCATTGTCTATCAGAAATTAATTCTACTATGCAACACATTTCCTTCATAGTCGATCATTTTATGCAAATTATTGCAATGTATCTGGCCTCAACTTGACATCAGGAATTTTTTTTGACACACCCAATAATTTTGTACTAGATACAATATGTGAAAAAAAAATTTGTTTTACTCAATCATTTCTCGCTAAGTCTGCCTATATAAGTGATAAATTTTAGACAAGTTTTTGCAACAGAAATATTATTTAGTCATGAAAAAATGTGGAGACAATGTTAAGGTTTAAATAGGAGTGTCAAGGCTCCACAACTTAGCTATTTAAATACCCTTTAAAGTGATTATGAACATTCTGTTAATCTTAGCCTAAATAATACCTGCATGTTACAATAAGTCTAAACCCTGTAGACAGCACTATCTTACCTTGTACAGTCAGAGTTTGAGACACAGCTGGTACACTCAGATATGTGCCAGTAGTAGCTCTCACACGAATAGTAACAGTAGAAGTAGTAATAGTCTCAGTTGTGTAAGTAGTTCCAGTCACTTCAGTACCACCAGTATTGACATCCATAGTGTTTATATACACATGATATGTAGCTCCAGAGGCACCAGCTGGAGGATTCCAGGTGGCCTGTACTCTCCTATTACTAATCTGTCTCAATACAATATTGTAGGAGGATCTGGATCTGTACCATATAATTGCCCCAACATTAAATTATACACATAGTAACAAAGCACAAATGTAAATTTTTTTAATATTATTTATAACATGCAAGAAAGGTTTTAAGTCATTTTATGATTATTAGATGTGACATCTCTTATATGTTTGCTTTTCAGATTTTCCCTTTCTTAAGTTTTAGCTACTTAATGAAAATAACTACATGTCATTATTATATAAGTATTTCTACCATTATTATGTTTTTTAATTTTATTAACATATTATCATTCCCTGTCACTTTAAAACATTGATATGTTAGCTAATTAATTTTAAGTACTCTTGAAGATAACTATGAACCACAGATATGAGAGAACTTCTCTCAGGCACGAGTCTCACTATTACCTTCAACATGAATGCATGAGATAGTTATCTCACACAAAAACAAGAATAAATTACACCCACTGACACACTTATAATTTTAAACAATACTCAGGCAATGCATGATGGTTATTTTGCTTTCACCAATCACTGAGAAAGCACAGTGAGTTCCACCTAAGGCGCCCTATATTATCACAGTATTTGATGTTTAACAAGTGGTTGTAATTTCATTCGATTTATGCAGACACCTAAATTACTTCAATGGCACCTGCATTAATTCATGCTACACATTCTGAAGAATGTGACAAATGGCATGAAGCAGCATGTGTGACTGAAACTAATATAATCCATTGCCATCATGTTGTCAGAGGTGATGGAAAGTGGGTACAGGGAGGGATTGGGGAGGGGATCACGGGAAAAATAATAATTTGCATTGACTGAGCTAACTAAGATTTTATAATTAGATGATGTACAAGCTTAATATTTTATTTCACAATTTCTTTCTCAGCCTTCTTTTACTCATTAGATGTGTTCTCTCTCTTGTACAGGCTTTTGTTTTTTTAAACAATACAGAATTTAAAATATTTGGTCGCCAAGCGGTCCGGAGTTCGATTCCCGGTGGCGACCAAATATTTTTTAATTCTGTATTGTTTTAAAAAAAGCCTGTAAAAGAGAGGAGAGATGTCTGAGTGATAATTTGTGATCTGCTATTAATCTAGTCTACTAGAAAAACTACTATAAACATCTCAAGTAATGATTTAATTCTGTTAAATTGTATGAGCTCCTCAGCAATGTCCATTAGTTCAATGTTTCCTGCTTTGTCTTTGTGAATAAGCATCCACATGGAATACTGAACATTCATCAAGACATCAGGACCATCAATTTGTTTCTTCTTAACCCAAGAAGCCAAGACAACTGACAACTGATTTTCCACAATGACAGCTATAAACACCAATGTATAGCAGTTTATTTTATTGTTGGGAAAATTTATAGGCCAATCAATACCCATTACATTTACAACTTGCTGTGTGTGTGCCCCCCTGTGTCCCCATAAGCACAAATGTGGGGGGCCAATGCCCCTTGCACCCTACCCCTGTTCAATCACTTCAGTTAGCTTGCTGATACCTATTGACTTGCTTATGCAAATACCTAATCTGATGACATTACTTAATATTCACTATACCTTGTACTGTGAATACTGGTGAAGTCACTGGAGTTGATGTATTAGCATTACTAACAGTGTATGTGTAAGTTCCAGGAAGACGTCCAGTCATAAGTAGAGAAACTCTATACATGTGACTCTCACATGATCCAGTATCTACAATAGCAGCTCCTCCAGTATCATTAAAAGAACCACCAGCTAGTCTTGTATTTCTATTAACAACAAAATTATTCCTTCTCCAAATCACTGATGTAGGTCGACCTCCTGTAGTTATTCCTTCTATAACTAACTCTAGGTTACCACGATCAGCTAATTCTGAAGGTGAGTCTGCATCTAGTTGTATAGTAGCACTAGTGATAGCACCTAAATATATTATTAATATTATTATAAATTACATACATAAATATTAGACAGTATTAACTCACATTGTCCATATGTAGTTGTTATAATTGAAGAAAAAATAGTGCAAATAAGGACAATCATTTTAAACAGTTAGTATGCTGGTTAGCAAAGTTCCATATACTTTTTTAATGAGTAACTCTCTCAAATAAAGTATAAGTACTTGTATGCTTGACTTGTACACTTGTTGTTTTTTATAAAAGTCTACTAGAAAACCTACTATAAACATCTCAAGTATACACACTGAGGGCATATAGCCACCTGTTTGCTTGCCAGATATTGCAATGCCTAGACAAGCAGTGCTGTTATAAAAGAAAGCTTTTCATACTATTTCGAAAATAGTTGCACCCTCACTCACTCACCCTCCCACCTACCCATGGATACATACACACACATGTACACACAACACACAGAGTATAAAAAATAATGTACTTCAAACTTTAAGTTAGGCATTAATTTACCATTAAATAGATCACAAATTAATCAGTAATACAAGCTAAAAGTTGTGCAATATGTATTGGAATCATGATAATGTTAAGTGAGATGTAAAGATGATTGAGTAGAAGAGACAATACATACATGCATATTCTCATGTAATTTACACATATACTTTTAGCTTATTGAGAGTCTGGAAAGATTCCCCTAACATTTTTCAGCACATTAAAATTCTACTGCACAATGTGTAATCAATTTACAGAATGATTCAATTAGAACCAGCCATAAAACATATTAGAAGATTATTGTATTATTTAACCTATATAAAATCACATCCGCATGATGCCTTTGCTTTTTTCTAAAACACATGTGTTATTGACAGGAAGCTGCTAACCATTCAGCCCCAGTGTTTGTATTTCCTATCTCCTTTCCTATTGTCCATTTTACTCAATAATTTGTAGGTCTGAAATAATAGTATTTTATCCATTTAAACAGGAAACTTAACCAGACATTTTAATTTCCTGATTGAGATTTCAATAAGAATTTGAATTGTACATTTAAGTTTTAATTTTATACATGTTGGCTGTTAAAACAGAAAACAACTGTTATTGTTTTAACTTGTACTTGTATTTTTATATCTGTGTGTGTGTTTTTTATACTAAAACTCTTTTATTTACTAATAATTCGTATGACAGTACCTGACTATCAACTGTTTGCCTGCCAGATGTTGGTGTGTCTTGACAAACTAGACTGTTATTCTTACAAAACATACACTTTGCTTGAGAAACAGAGGCTCATAAGTGTACAAGATTTTCTGTACACATACGTGCATGTTTGTAATTGTTAACGTTGTTTTCAGTCATTTTCCAGCCATTTTTGAAGTCTAACCTCAGGCCCATAGCCAGCCAGAATTTTAAAGTGTAGCACTGGATAACTTAGTAGATGCCTGTAAATGGGACTATATGATGTATAAATGAAATTCAACTCTATGATTTTGTTTACTGCTAGCTTCTAGCTATACAAGTACTTCGAGCTATCTAATATGAAAATAAAGCCGGAAGTCAAAATATGTTTTGAATTGTATAATATCAACAACAGCAATTAGATGTAGCTAAGCTATAGTATAAGTTGATTATACTGCAGACTGACTGATGGGGTGGCTGTATATTAATCTATATTGACCATACTGAAAGGAGATGTGAACTGAAATAAATAAATGGTTTTAAAAGTGCTGTGTTGCTAATTATTTCAATGCAATTTTTATTTGATTTTCACTATATACAGTATATTAGATGTTCTGGAACACTGTGTAGTGGCCCTCATCAGTACAAAAATGATTAAAAGCCAGATGGCGACAAATAAATACAAACTTAACATAAAAAAAGCCTTATGATGGATAGAATGAGCCTTAGGTGTTGTGAAAGTCGTCAGTTCATATCTCATGAGGAAAAGTTATTATCAGCTTTTAGGGCAGATATGCAACCAGCAACAACTCAAAGGTCAAGGCAATATCCCTAGCAAAATATTTTGTCGTAATTTTGCCATGATTTATCGTCTAGATCTTGACATAATATTGATGTAAAAAGCATGCCTGATTTTTTGCACTCAAGATCTTGCATGATCTTCCCAAGAACAATCTTGCATGATTGTTGTCCAGATCTTGAATGATTTTTTACAATGTTACTTAGCATGATTTTGGAAGATGTTGTATTATTATACATGACCACCTTAGTCTGCATGCCTATGTGGTTACCTCAATGCAATTTTTTTCAAATACATCAGTGTCTATTAAAAAAGTAGCAGCTCCACACCCACCTGGATCTTTCAATTTACATCTCAAAAGATAGATAATAAACAGGACAAAGTTTTATTGAATAAAGCAGGCTTAGGCAACCAATTGCCATTGAGGTGAAATGTCTGAATGATAATTTGTGATCTGCTACTAAAATAAACACGTGTATGTTTATAACTTTAACTATGTATTGTGTAACACAATCCCTTTCCTATCTGAGATAGATATCCCATTCTTTGCATGCACCAGAGGTGTTGTTCCCAGTGCTGCAAGTAACATTCTACACATTGTGACATGCTCTGGGAAAAGCTACAAATTCGCTCAAATTTTTTTTGTTTACTTCAGTAAACTATAGTATAGTAAATTACGTACATGCTGGTACCCTACATACTGTACAATGTATTTGTTCTCCTAAATACAAAGCTTTAAATGTGGAGTTATTTTTAACCCATATTCAAGAAAATGTGTCTCAAAACATTCATTTCCTGTTTTACTTCAATTGCTAAATTAATCATAAGAGGCTATTTGTACCACTTGTCAACTGAATTCAGCATTCATAACAGCCCAGATGTGAAATAGATAAAGATTATGATAGGACAAAAAAAAGAATATTCATTAACTTGACCTGAACTCACATTTTTACCAGTACTGCAAAACTTCATATTTAGCAAATTTATACCTTTCCCAGAGCCTGTCACATAATAATATGGTAACACCACTGTGGCGTTGGGGTCACTTTTTTGACAAGATTGGTCACATAATTGTAATCCTGGAAGAACAACTGAATTTTTTTTGATGACATTGGACAATTCAATTGCTTGTACTCTTTTATGAAATGAAAGGACTAGGTTTTTCTGTAATACCTTAAAAATATCATCGACATGATGAACGTGGTGAATTAAAGCTAAACATTTCCTTCTCTTTAATATTATCCATTACTAGATCAGTAACTGATCTGAAACTGGAGACCTCAATCATTGCAGTTCCAAGCACCTGTTTCTGTTGAAAAACTTTTCCATCTTATGATTAGAGAAGTGCAGATTATAATGGTACTGTCTCTTCCATTACAAAAATTTGTCAATGTAATGATGACACCAATAAAAATAATTTTGTTGGCTGAGGGACAAAGCAACTGATGTAGTATTCATGGATGATGAAGGTTTGCTAGTATTACTTTAAAAGAAAGGATAAAATGTGTCTGAATAATGGGAGGGAGGGGGGGTATCTTTAACTAAGAAAGTGTATCTACTTTTCTCTTTCTCTTTGTCCCTTTCTCCTATAACTGTAATTGTATCTTGGGCCTTAATTTCATTTTGGCCTTAATTTCATTTAGCCTTTACCCAATTATATGGCACTTCAGCTACAACCCAAACCTCACACAGGCTTTTGACTGTACATAAAGCCAACTGATTTGTTAGAGCCAAGTTTGAAAGGTATCGCACATGCGCGAGAGGGTTATAGTAGCCGTCCTGTTTGTCTGTCTGTGGACTTCAGAGATGACTGACAATTAACCGTTGATTTAGGTGTGAACTTACACGATGATTTATTGTGCTACTTTTTATTTCAGGCTGATTTTTGAGAGAACACGAAGCTGTCAGCTCCGTCTAGTTACTAGCTTTTGTGGAGCAACGACCCCGATAGGAACTTCGTAATCACGTGAGCAAATAATTTCAAGCTTCCTGCGGTAAGTTTGCTTTATACTACTACTAGGTAGATAACGGAGCGCGGGAAGTGAAGTTACGAGTTGGGCACTGGTCAGTGTCTCTGGCCTGTTGTCTTCTTCTCTATTGAAGACAGCCTTTATGTGTGCCGTTTTAATTGCTCGAGCTATATTAATATTGGAATAGTAGCCAATAAATTATTCGTTTGGTCTGGGATGATTTTGTGATAGCTAGCTAGCTTACAACAGCCCTGAGGGTTCGCACCTTTGGTGCTTCATTTACTTTTGTAATCTGAGATAATAGCGTGTAATTGGCGAGCGAGCGTAGCGAGCGAGACACTTACAGGGGTAACACAATCGAAAATCGGGGATGTTTATTTATATATATGGACGTACGTATGTCATTTTGTACTTTGACCCTCCGTATTTTTGTGTTTGCTCGGCGTTCGACCCCGTCCCAAATTGCACTAAACAGAATCCTCTGGTTTATCGATCAGTACCCGTATCACCCTAGAAATTGAATTGTCTACCGTTTTGAATTCTTTTGCGGGTGCAGTTACAACTTGAAAACTTAAGGGACTTCCATTTCTATTCGAGTTAGTGGCCGTGGTAAGTCAATGCGCTCTTTGTCATGGTTATAAGCCGTGCACAACAGTATTTACTTGAAAATACATTGTCCACTAGACTACTGTAAAGGTAAGTCTGTGTAGGTGCATGTCCAGTTGTGTCAAAGCATTGTGTGTTACAACCACTACTTAGCTAAAGAATATTACAAAGGAAACTTTTAAATAACGTGTATTGTTTTGTTGTTGTTTTTTTCCTTCAATTGAGAGTTGTTACTATGGCACTGAAATCCCTCTACCTTGTAGGAGAAATTAAAAAACTGGACCTTATTTTCAGTAGCTTCAGTGTTAAATCATTCATATAAAAATATGCTTAAATCAAATGTCATAACTGCTATTATAGTGTTTGCATGAAGTAAGCTAAAAATAGTAACATTTTATGTTACCTAACTATCAGGCTCGCTCGCCATTTGTGCTCAAGCACACCACTAGTAGTGGTTGTTTTAATCGCACCGTGCGATCAATAGCGTATCATAAGCAACTAGCGTGCTACCCAATCTTCGCAGATTTTACTTGGAGTATTATCTGCAGAGACTGTATTCTTACTGCGATATTTTAGTGGCCAGAATATGGCTAGTTAGGTTGGAAATCAACTGTAATGATGAAAATCGTGTTGATTTTAACGCTCAATGCACTGAGCGTACTCAGTTATGATATGTATTGCTGTAATTTGGATTGTTCAAGTAAGACTAAACTTAAAAATTGAGGTATATATTGTGCATCATTTAGTTGTTGTTTTTTGGGGATTTTCTTCTTTTGCTATAATTATCAAACAGAGTATATTTTCCTATATGAAAATGCCATATAGTCAGCAGTCTTGTTTGGAGAGCGCAGAGCCTTCGCGGGAAATTGGGAAGGTCTGGTATGGCACGTATGTTTCTCTGACATTCGCTAGGCTAGTAGTGTGCTTGAACACTAATGGCAAGCAATCTGGCCTGGCTGAAAACGAGCAGAAGTAATGCCACATAAAGATGGCTGTACAGCCAGTTCATATCTCAATGGGTTATGAGCATCGCATCTCATAGTTTTAAGAGTGGCCACACCTCTAGCAAGGCACAAAAATTGTAACAAACTGCTAGAATTGTTCTCTTCAGTCATGGAAGAAATGTTAGTCATGGAAGAATGTTAGCTCAATGCTTGTTTTAAGATTTTTTGAGCTATTCTTTAGCTAAGCAGTAACTGTGACTAATAACACTAGTACCACTGGATATATCAACACTTGTATTTTCCTCGTGACTTGACTTCTACAATAGAGTTTCAAGTAAGAAAAATACTGTTGCGTGGGGCGTATAGTTATGACAAACAGGTCATCCTCACAGAATCGAATGGAAAATGAATTCCGCTAAGTTTGTAAAACATAACTGCGAAAGCGCCTCCTCTTCTTTCTCTTATAGCTAGCTTTTTTCCGTCTTTTTGTGGCATTATTTGGTTTTTTTCTCTACTTCTTGAGTCCGCGCTAATGTTTACGTTAAACATCTCCAGTGGCATTTAGAAATCGAGTAAATCTAGCTTTGTTTTCATTCACGTTTTAGCCGTTGCTATGTTCTAAAACAGTTTCGAGATTATTGCAAATCTGCAACTCATATCTTGGGCTTCGCCCTCGACTAGCGTCCTCGCCACGCTCGGACGCCACAGCTTGAGGCCTTGGATTTCCAAACGCAGCAGACTCACCATATCCTAATCTAACTTATGTATAAGTTACAACAACATGTATAGGTAGTAAGGGATTATGCAAAAGTAACAAAAAGCAAAAAAAAAGCTGTAATACAAGAACTTGCCAGAAATAATCTGACAACCCCAGAAGTTAATGGTTAATAATGCTATTACTGCACAAGCCTATCAGTATGTCAGATTGATGCATCAGTTAAAGAGCTTCTTCCTTTGAAACATATTGCAGTATCTAGTATAGTGACATACTGATGCTACTTAGCTAGCTAGCTAGCGTATTATTATTTCTTTTTTATTATCACTTCTGATAAGACTATGGGGGAGCTTCGGCCTCCTCAGACTCCCCCGCTTTCCTCCGCCATTGTTAAGGTCTTCCTAACTTCTACAGTATTCTTTGTCTCACACATAGTAACTTATTGCAGTATCAGTAGTTTCTTATTCCCACAGTCTTATTGTACTTACAATTCTTACAATTACTTTCACTCATGTTTTCCTTCATATCTCTCATATCTAGCTAAATTTGCTGCCACAGAACAACTGCAGTTTTGTGCTAACCTGGTGAGATTAGAAAGATTAATCATAGACTTGTATCACAAATTTCAAAGGTAGCCATATTGGATGTTATGTATAATGATAACTTGAATGAAGCTTAGGCATTTTCACCACTAACCTTTTTTTGCATTGACTTTCACAGTATTGTACAATATCATCATGAAATACAGTCTTCATAGTCTTTCACAGTCTTCAATCAATTCTCATTGTCAATCTCTCTATCTTACCTTTTCTATCAACATAATTACAGTCTCTATATTAGTTGCTTGGATATGTTTGCACCAAATTAATAAATCTAAATGTTAGTGTGTACATTCTCAATGTTTTCATCGCCTCTATTCACTTAACTGACACCCTTTCTCCCCATCATCTCTTCTCCCATACACATGTACATACAGCTAACAATTATCCATTTTATGCTTAGTTACCCTACCTCCTCTAATTCCTACAATTATAAGTTTATCATTTCCCCCTCATTAATCTGTCTTTTCAGTCTTACCGATTCTGTGAAGTCTCATAAGACAATTCAGATACATAGTAACTTGATTCAGGGAAACCAATCCTACCTTATAGTTGTAGGAATTGTGTGTTTGGCTCTATAATTCCTCTCATTTAGTCAGAGCTGTTCATATCTACTTCAAAACTTACATTGATACTGCTCGTGGAGATACTGCTGCCACATTCACTAACAAATTTTGAACTAGTTCACCTCTAACTCATCAATTAATTCCTTTAACATATACATTACCCACCTACTACTCAGACCCTAACGTACATGTATCTCTAACTCATTACACTCAAGCTCATTATAACTGAACATTTCCTTTTGGTCAATTACTCTCTTCCCTCTCTACACTCAATCACATTCATACTATGTCACCACACCCTTTCCTGTTCTGTTTGCTACATTAGGCAGAACCCTTTTTTTATATTCATTCCCAGTTAATACTAAGTGCTGTCAAGGTTCTTGAGAAATTATATTCCTAACTTAGACACATCATCTAGGGTGTGATAGCTTAGCTACAATTATTCTTTTCCAGCTGACACTTCTTTAATATGATGTGCAGGTGAGTTAATAGTTACTGGACCATCCCTCTTACTTTTAGAAAGGGTCTTCAAAAATACTCAACTGATAAGTAATATCATTATATATCATCTACTTTGAAAACAACAGAAAAACATCAGGGTGTTTCATTATTGAAGACAAAGTGTTTGGTCATCCAAATGAAAATCAAAACTCTATTAAATGATATAAAAATCAATTGCAGATTAAATATTTAAAAATGAGACCCCAAAAATACCACTATACTGAGTGGGTACTACTGGTAGTGTAGTGGCTCTTCACCTATTATATACATGAATATGCAAATGTGTACTATGAATTTAGCTCCCATGGCTACGGGAAGGACCCTGACAAGTTTTCAGGATGACTACCCTGGATTAGTAACATATGAAGTGGGCAGTTTGGTCACGATTTTTAGTGTAGTAAAGCAAAAAGAAATAATACTGTGGGAGGTACAAGTAAGTTTTTTATACTGCAGTTCAATTATTTTCATGCAATGATAAATTTCTATTTTGGATCAGATGGAAGGACAAACCGGCTACATATATCCAGATGCTGTTCATATACATAAAGAGCTATGCACACCTTTACAAGTGGTGGGTTTCATACAAATACAGTTCTTATATATTTATTACTGTTGTTTTGGTTAGGAAAATGATAGAGATACCTCAGCTGATAAAAAGGAAAGTGCTCCTAAATTGAATAGCTATACAACACCTATAGAAGAGGTGGGTTCCATACAAATACAGTTCTCATAAATTTATTACATTTTGACTGTTGTTTTGGTTAGAAAAATAATAGAGATACCTCAGCTGATAAAAAGGAAAGTGCTCCTAAATTGAATATCTATACATCAGAATTGATATTTAAGAAGAAAGACTATAATAATAGTTGGTTTGATACTGGACTATTTTCACTGCAATCTGCTATTTTAAAAGGATTGGAATGGTTTGAAATTTATTTTAATTTCATTGATTTCAATTTGTGCCTGACAATTGCAGTGGAGTATGTCATTGTAAGTGCAAGAAGAATTCTCATATTGTAAAACTATTAATTTTAAACTATATTTTATATAGCATAACTACACTCAAGTGGTTTTTGGAATACTAGTTGTAGCATTGAGCTGGGTAGTAGTTTTATACAGGAACCTAAAGAGACGGAAAGATAGTGAGTACACCTTAAATAAACATTAAATTTATATATTCATTAACTAGTAACAATGTTGAATTAGTTTTTGGTAGAGCTAGGAAGAATATAAAGACTACTATCCAGATATCATGTCCAAGACTATCCAGTTTGACTAATCAGCTATTACAGACAGTTCACAGAGTTGCTGTCCTAGTAGCCTAGCTGTTGAATTAGGTTCCTGTCAGTTGTTACACCTTTCTCCGAAAAGCTACCGAACAAGTCAAAGCATAAAATCTTCTGGGGTTGTGAGAATCCCCAGTGAACTGAGTTATTACAGACCAAATTTACTCAGTCACTACCTCAGATTATCAACCAGAATATCCAGTTAATTACAATCATATCCAAATACCTATCAATCTGGATGAATATCCAGATTACCACTTCTAGCTCTATTTTTGTATGCTAAAACATAAAAAATAAAAAAGAAAGAAAATAATCATTACAATATTTTGCAGGAGAAATTGAAGAACTTGTAGAGACTGGTGCTGATGCAATATTTCAAAATGAATTGCATCAACTCAAATTCACGGAATTAGATTTTCAAATCAATAATTTGAAAGAGACAATAAACAAACTGACACTAGAAAAAGAGCAGACTGAGTTGAGGACTGCCAGTCTTAAGGTAAGTTGCATTCATTGTTAATCCTAAATACTGTAGCATGAATGCTCTGCAGGATACTGAAAATACTCACCTGATGGTCATAGCACATCTACACAACAAAATACAACAACTGGAAAATCAAATGGCACTCGTTAAAAAGGAAAATGGTCGATTAAACTTTGAGAAGAAACACTGCATCACGACTATAGCTAACCAGAAATTGGACATAGAAGCATTGGAGGCTACCAAAGACCAGTTAGAAGAAGATAGATATCGACTTGAGGTACAACAGAAACAAAATGACAAACAATTGACTCAGGTAAGTAATCTACTGTATTAGGAAATAACATGTCAATCACTGGCTGTACACAGATGTCCAAAGAGTATAATAACAAAGAAACCTTAATTCAAACACTAGAGGCAGAGCTGAATACCAGAAAGAATCACGATGCTAACAGGGAGGACACAATATCAGAATTAAATGCTGAACTGAAAATGCTGAAAAGCTGTATGATAGAGTTTTTTGGAATGGAAAAATTGATGATGAACCTTGAAGCTGGTGAACTTGACCCAACCCAAATGGAGAATGTGTTAGAAAGGAAAGAGCCATTGGATAAAATTGAAGATATGCTTAAAACATCAAAGGTAACTAACTATACTAGTAGAGTTTATAAAAACAATTTGGTCTAAACTTATATTTTACAAACATTTGTAGGTACAGAGAAAACTGAGTGAAGTGGAACAACATCGAGATGAACTTAAATCTTCTCTACAGAACACTGCTCTACAATTAGAATCTGCTCACTGTAAGTACCGCAAATTTATCACACTGTATTCTCATGTGCATATTTACTTTAAAACTTGAAGCTAAAAATAGATCTCTGGAAAACAATCTTCAGAAACGTGACAATGAACTTGAACTATGTAAGAAGGATTTGATGAAAGAGAAAGTTCGTTCAGAAGTCATTGAGAAGTTTTATGAAAATAGGTTGCATTCAAAAGCTTGCAGTCATTCTTGCCAATGTAAAGATATTCATAGGATAGATAGTAGTGCACATAAACAATGTCAAATTTTGAAAGACAAAGTAAATAAACTGGAAAGTGATATGACAACGATGGAACTATCTTACATAACAAAGCTGAACGCTGAAATCATACAATGCATTGTAAGAAATAAAAATACCATGGCATCTAAAAATTGCTAACTAGCTACTGTTGTATGTCTTCAGACTGCTTTAGAAATAATGGAATCTAGATACTACCTCACTGAGCAAGAATTAACAAAATGCCATAAGAGGTACTTTATTATTGATGTTGTTCTAAATGTTTTGACTGTTGCTAATTTAATTTTCAGGATAGCAGAGCTAGAAATGTACACACAATTTGAGTATTCTGATATTAGAGCTTACAATGAGACAAGTTCATTCCAACATATTCCACTCAATATTGGCCTACCACAAGGTACTCATTGTATTGCACTGTCCTGATTGGTAATTATGAATTAATACATTAGGTATGCCTTCCTCTAATCAACAGAGTCCAACCCCACCCCAATCTCTTTACATCAAATCTTCTCCTAATCAACTGACACCACATTCTACTTCCTATAATCAGCTACCTCCCTCTGCCATCCCAACAAGAATATCATCTGAACAACAACAACAAAGCCCTCTGGCACATACTCAACAACTTCATTCTAATGTACCACCACTCTCTCCAATATTGGAGGAGGATAATGAGGACAATTATTAATATTTTTGTTAACTTCATTTAAACTAATTTTTTAATTACTCAGTTAATATATTGGCCAAGAGTCATTACTAACTCTGGGGGCCAACTGGGTCATAGGGTATTTGAGTAGATAGTTATATCATAATGGAAATGGTCCTCTATTCCATTTTTACAGGTCACAACAGATGACATAACTATTTGAGTATAGCCCAACACTATTCTAGCATATACATAAGCAAGGGCTGACAAGTCAATTAATTTATTTGAGCATGCATAGCACATTTACAGATTCCACTGGGGTAGCCTAGAGTATATTTATTGTAGTGATGGTATTTATTCCATCTTCCAGTCATTTGTTGTGGCCACCTAACTCCTTTTCACATGAAATGTATTAAGCAGACTACCCCCACTCTCCCAATTTCTTAAAATATACATATAATATGCCACACATTATCTATTGTGAGACTAGAAAGCACAACTGATTGAATGTTAAGTACTAGCATATTATGACCATTCTATTTTAGTTAAACAAGTTGTCTAACAACCTCCCATATAAATGTTATTCTATATTTTGTGTACTAATAGATTTTACTTCTAACTCTGATAAAGTGTCCAAGTCTAGAGATACTTGCAAAAATATGATTTTAATTAAATGTGTAGGTGGAATGTGCGATCAACTTTAAGCCCCTCCCCCTTCAAGAAGACTTGTCTATGCCCATGTTTGTCTGTATCCACATAGCTAATTGTTGTTGTTGTTTATCTCCTGAAACAGGAGCTTTTTTTAGTATAGCCATACACTCTTTCTGATAGGAAAGGGTCGACACACATAGATCTGCTCAGGGTCGTAACAGATGAGTTTTTGAAGTTATATTAGAAATCTTGTTTCAAAACTCACTGATATGTGTTAGTTTTCATTCTTGATAAGTAGATACTGACACACCACCTATCTAATATACAAATATGTAGTTTTCATGGCAAAACTTCAAGAGTCTAGCAACTTACAACTTGAAAGATGCTACAATAACTTTGTTCACCTTTTTGTTCTGTCTTGGCCCTGTGACAAATCATTTTGAGACTAAGTTCCAAGACTGTCTCCATTTGAGAATGACAATGAGGACAATTAATGTTTAATAGATATCTAACTTCATACAATTTAAATTATATCATTTAAATCAAGTGTCATAGTTAATCTTCTGGCCACAATAGTCATCACTTGTGATAAAGAGTTAGGGAAAATTGAATTAAAATACATTCATCAATCGATGCATGTCTTATTGTGGTTATCTGAATGGTGTCCCTGATGACAAGCATCTTGCAACAAATTTTTTTCTGATAAAGATGTGCTGTCACTGGAGATGCAATAAAAAACTTTCCAGGATTGTTTGATGCTGTATTTGCAACGAACCACACCAGTCATTATTTTGGTAGCAAGCCAGGTGATTTTTCCTAGTAACACTTGAAGTCCTGCTTACACGTGATGCAATCTCTCAAATTTTCAGTAGGTGTTGTCTTTGGACGCTGATAGAAGGGCGAATGTATTTATTTTGAGCAAGATGGGATCGAGAAATTGGTCGCTGGTCGGAAATAAGAGGTGGTTGCTTCTCGGAGGCAACTACCTCTTATTTCCGACCAGCGACTAATTTGTTGTAGTTACAATTGGGGGCGCATAATTTGGGCTCTCCAGATACGTCGGTCGCTTCTCGGAGAGGTCGTTAATAGAAGTTTACTGTATAACATACTGTATTATTTTGTCTAACATTTCCAATGACGCGCTCCACATTAATGCGCACATCGGCAATTTTTCTTGTTTCATGAACTTTTAATGCAGACAATTGTGTTTGTCCTTTTCTGGAATATGAAGTTGGGCTTGCATCAAGCTAATTGAATCCAAAATATCAAATCCACGATCTGCTAATATAATATTTCCAGGAGTCAAATAATTTAAAATCCCGCAATGTTTTGTAATATACTTATCACTAACTCGACCTCCCCATGTATTCGATATAAATGATATCACACCTTGCGAAGAAATACGTAATAAAACTTTTACAGTACTGTATTGTGATGTTTGTAAGATGACCATGTACAAGCCGTGCAAAAAGATTAGAAGGTCGTTCCATGAAAACTTCAAAGCAATCAATAATTATGGCCACTTTTTACCAAAAGAAACTTAAGCAGGCATTGTTTTCATTAAAGCGTTACTGTCCGGCCGTAAGACTTAATCTTTCATATAAATGATATCACACTTAGTCTAACCACTCTCATGTATACCAGGTAATATATGTATGTATATAGCCTGTAGAACTTTTAAATTAGGTAGCCCAGTGTAGAACTTTACCATGTCATCACTAACAAAAATGGAGCTGGACTGAGTTACGTCGTGAGATTATCTAGCGTGATTTTCATCTGCTGAATGTCATCTGTACCATCTGTCTGAGTAGAGACTTCTATTCCAACTTTGCTTGCTTCAATAGTTTGTGTGGAAGAATCTGTTGCAGCAGTCGATAAATTTGTACACTTTACACTTCTACTATTTGGGTCAGGCACTGCAGCGTTACAAACTGTTTCACTTTACGTTGTTTAAGCTAATCTGAACATCTTGGATATGTGTAACTTCACACTTGTTGGCTTCTAGCATAACTTCTCTAGCTTTCCTTCTCTCATATCTTCCTTTGGTAGTAGAAATTGCAGCTCCTGACATTTGGTGACCCAAATGAAGGAAGGCAACCAATCTGGATTTGTGTCATCCATTAAATCTGCTGGTTGACCGGACGGATAATGCCTTGAACAAATTCGATCATTTTTCAATATTTTCTCTGTCAGTCCAACCTTAGATATAACCGCTAAAATCTTCACCTTGCCGCCTTCTGCTTAAGCTACATACCTCTTCACCCTTGTTGGAAATTACTCTAGGAATTCTAAAAAAGGAAACGTCTTTATCTCGGCCAGAGCGCTTCAAACATCCATAGACTTGACAAATATCAAGAAGAAAACAGAGAACGTCTATACTCTTGCATTCTGAAATCAATAATAAAATGTGACAGACTTGTGCAGACATTTTCAGCTAAAACTTAGGAACTATACCATGATCAGATATGGAACCGTAATGAGAGATAATTTTGAAAAGACTATTGACATTTAGAAAACACTATAAAACAGAATTCATGAAACAGCATTCCAAGGTTTTTCAATCCACTAAACGGTGATTTATCCTAATCTCATGCCACCGGAAGCCATACTGTACAAAACAAAGCAAGCAAGGAAAGACTGCATTCGAAGTGTGGTATTAAAGTGTTTTATCTTGCGTTGGTGTTATTTGTTTCATCTTTTTTATTGTTTCACTTCACTGGAATTTATAAATCTTCCATAAAAATAATCAGCAATATAGATGGACCATCAAGTTTATTCCTCAGTGCCTTTAAAGTGTTCAAGGGGAACAAATCCTCCTCTACAAGAACTGGCTATGTGCTGGCCACTCACTTTTCTGATCAACTGACAGGGTCAATGTGGAACACTCTGTCCCTGCAATGTTGGGTGCCCACTCTACCAGGAGATGTTAGAGTAGTGGAGCCATTTCTACACTATGGCTCCTTGCTGGGAGTCAACCTCAACCCTTATCCTGATGTCCACGTCAAGCCTGATGGAAAAGCTGGTCCTCATTATGCAGAAGGTCAAACGTTTGAGAATATTGTCAGACTCTCTGACATTATTGACATAAATGAGTGGAGTGAGTATGTTTCTGCTAATGATCTAGCCCCCTTTATTAGTTGGAGTTTCATAGAGCACATGCCCAAGCAAATGATTATAGTGGATAAGGAGGGTGTATCAGGTCAGTGTATGAAATGTGAGGATGAATTTTTTTGAATCCAAGTTGTTTGCCAAATTTGCCATGAGATTTGCTAAATTTCATCATGTGAATTTGGTTAGAACAGTTTGTTACAAACCAGGAACTCCTTACACTCGAGAAGAGTTTTTTGAAACTGTATATGGGCATTACAGTCCCAATGATACATTTATCATATTCAACCATTTTGGAGGGTTTTCAGGTGGCAATGGTGATTTATTCAGAATAGGTATGACAATAACGGATTGTGACAGGTCCAAGTTTGTGAGACCAATTGTTAGTAGTCCCCATTTGTTAAACTTGACTAGTAGATATGTGAAGGAATATATGCCACAAGCTAGCAGGAAAGGATACATTAGTGTTATGGTCAGAACTGAATATATTTTGCTTTCAAATGTATTTAAAAGGATGACAATGACGGAGAAGAATAAAACATTAAATCAGTGTCTAGATGATGTTGTTAATGCAGTCGAGCTACTGAAGCTAGAGCAAGGAATCTCAGACATGTTTGTGGCTACTGATGTGGGACCATATGGTTCAGCATACACAAGAGGAAGCAGTGATATCATTTCTTACAGAAGATTAGTAGGAGCAGTTCAGAGGTTCTACAGAAAACTCTTGAGACATCCTCAAACTATGAACAGACATTTGAAGAGATATAAAGATCTCATTCCAGTGGAAGTCCAGGCTATGTGGCTCAGTTAGAGAAGACCATAGCTTCCAATGCCACATGTCTAGTACTCGCTGGAGGAGGGGCCTTTCATGGTGCTGTGAAAAAAATTTTCAGCTTAAACGGTGGAGATTGAATAATTGAGTTAGGAAACTGCATGAATTGATTTCTCTACTGGCAAATCTTTCACTGATTATTGATTTTTAGTGTTGATTGGTATACCAATAGTATAATTTTTGTTATGTGAATAAATGTCTGTTGAAACCAGCTGTATGAAACTGTATGAAAAAATTAACCTATTTGATTATATTATAGAATACTTTTATTGAGCAATTATTTAAGCAGGAAAGGCAGCACCCTAATCACTTCTGTATATCACAGACCAACCCACACAAACCTTTATCTGAACTTAAGTCAAATCATCATCCTAGGATAAAAACAGGGATAGTGCAATGTCTCAAACACAGGGCCCATGCATTGAGCCACCACGAGAGTTTACAGTCAGAATTAAAACATAGCTAACACCTGTTTTGTATTGTGAAGTAGGCATTCTATCCAGCATAGTGCTGTTCAAGTGAGTGCACAGAGGAAAACTAAATGCCAGAAGGGAGGATAAAACTGATAGCATCCTCCCTTCTGGCTAATAGTATCCTCCCTTCTAGCGTTTTATTAGTTTTTGGCTTATGAGTAATGCAACCATTGATAAAAGAATTGTTATTTTGTAAATGGTGCAAGAATGTTGTTTGCGCAGTTTCCCTGTCAGATACGAAAGACAAGATGGATTTATCACATGCCTTGCACACTAACAATGTTTTCTTAACTATTAACAATCACCAAAATTAAAAAGTGAGAAGTTTCAAATGGCTATCCCAAACAGTTCATCCAAGAAGAAAGTACAACCACCAGTAACATCAGACAGATCCATTCAAGAAGAGAATTTAATCATTCTCAATCTAATTAGCAGTTAGCAGTTCACTTATTCTCCATCCAATTAGTGGCTGGCTACCATTCATCCAATTTACACCATCTCACATCACCACCATGCAATGACACCTCTCTAAACCTATATAGCCCCAAACTTTCTCTTATTATTCCAAAAGTCAACTAAGTTAAATAATTGCTCATCATTCCTTAATGAGCCTTTACTCTATACTATTCGATTATCATAAAGACATTCAAACTAATTCACACATTTAGCCACTCACTATTATTCCTATTTCTGTCTCTCACACTAATTAGCTACTGTTAAGAATTACTCTCATACTGATTGCTTTCTCTTCCTTGTTCAGTTGGTTCTCTCTCTCAAACTTTGTGATTTGGACTTTTCTCTCTCTCTGTATTATTTCTTGGTCTCATCTCTCATTTGAAATGTTACTACTTTTACTAGTTAGATTTGTGCTCACTGACTGCGTTTGATGTTGTTCTTGTAATTTACTATTAATAATTTATCCGTAAATTGTATACACTTGATGAACTGATTCTGACACTGCTTTAACAAGCATGCTTTACCTGAGAATACGTATCTATTTTAATGAAGGGTCAGAACTTGATATTTGTGATGTTAAAGCCTCTATAATCTAGCCTAAAATAGTGAGTGGATGACAATTTAAAACTTTGGTGGTTTTATAGTCTCCCAGGTTGGTCAGGCATAAGTGCTGGGTGGCCAGCGACCAGGATTAGGGATTAGTGTTGTAAAAAAGAATTTATCTCATGGCAATAAAATGATATTGCTCTTAATTTAAAATGTGTTGAGAATATTGGGTTAACTTATTTTTAAAATTATAGGGGGGAAACATTTGTAAAAATGATGATTTACTGGACAGTTGCATAAAGTATCCATTATATTTGTAGTCTGCTCATGGTTTACTGTAGGTTTATACCACCCAGTCAATCGTATGGTAAACTATAGTCAACCTTATGTAAAACAAATGCTGAATTTCACGTTTTACTTAGTTTTGTTATAGTAAAACATTACCAGTAGCAGTTGCATACTATTGTTTTAGTACTTTATAAATTGCTGACACACAAAGAAAAAATATATGAAGAAATTATACAAATATATACTTGTAAAATAGTTACAATGATATTACAGTACTTAAGTACACACTCTAGGTACACAAAACCATTCTGAGTGGACTAAAATACACTAAGTACAATAAAACACACTGAGCACACAAAAGCTCACCAAGGATACTAAAACAACCAAGTACATTAAAGACTGTGAGTGTACCAAACTACATTGAGTGTACATTAGCATATCTGCCATTGTACCTGCTTCTATTAGCTACCAGCCGCAATCGCAAGTGTTTCAAGAGCTCCCACAATGCCATCACATTTCTCCTGGCAGGTAAGTATAGCTACAGGGGAAAAGGTCTTAGTGACCCTTACTTCTGTAGAATTTTTTTTTAATATTTGTAGCTTGAAATTGTAGCCCTGTTTGTGTATAAAATTACAAAAATTGTTTTAATTTTCCCTAAATCTTTATCACAGATGATATTTACAAAAGAACCTCTGAGAAAGGACCAAAATCTGAGAAGAGACCAAAATCCCACCCCCAATGTGGTCACTATTTGGAGGTTTTACTATAGCAATTAATACAATTAGGACTACAACAATGAGTCCTGAGAGGTACACTACAAAACAAGTCTAGGTGATCTCACTTGCACTGAATACAGCAGTTAGGAAAGGAAGCCCGAGTTGTAAATTCGGGCCTAGCTGTGTAACCAGTGAGGGGATCTAATAGGAAGGACTTTGCTTCCCGGTACAAGGCTTGCTGTCGGAATGGCGACCTTGTGGCAGCAACTTTCATGAGATTGGATTATCGAGTAGATAACTTGATGTTAGCTAGTCCAAATAATCCGGCTGGCTGGGATGGGTCGGTAGTTACAACTTTACTGGTTCGATAATGAGTTATTCAAACTAGGAATAATAACTGAGAACTAAATAAAAGAATACAATACTTATAACAATGGTTGGCATGGGCATGAACCGCGACTGGCCACGAGTGGTCAGCGAGGCTTTACAAAAATAAAGTGCATGCGTAGTATAGTTAAATATTCTTCCGAATGTTGTGGAGGTTCTTCTAGGCCCGCACACTAGGTGAAGAAGACTTCTCAGGTGTAGAAGTTGATGGCCAAGAAGTCTTCATGGGGGGCAGCAATGAAGAATTCGATGATCTGGAAGAAATTAGAAAAAGGAAAACTATTTTAGCTTTGTTTCTTCATACATAGAGGGTTATTGTATAGATGTTCAACTACACCAACCACAAAAATGCCAAGTTGTTATTGCATCAAATACAGACTTTCTTCCTCCCAGTTCACAGCTGAAGGTACCCATAAAGGGGATAACCTGTTCAGCTCTCTAAAATTAATGCACAACCGTACCAAATCACTTTCTTCGATCCACAAATTATGGCTCCTCTCCGGAAGGAGAGGTGTTTCCAGTCGACACCAAAAAGGTGTTCTGATGGCACATAATTGGTGGTCTGTTGAGTATGAGACTGCAGCAAGCCGTACTACTCAACAGTATAAAGGAAAAATGTGAAGGTCTTGGAAGTCGAGGGTTGTCATAGCTCAGTGGTTAGAGCACTGGTGGCTGAAGCCAGTGGCCCTGGGTTAAATTCCTGGCGACGACCAAGATTTTTCATTTTTTTCCTTTGCTTTTTTCCAGACCCCTTTAGGTGAGAAAGTTTCTATCTAATTTAAAATCTTGACCTTTTTTCTTGTAGCTTGAGTGATAGAAGATAAAATCAATCATTAGTATAGCTTTAGACTCACTTACTGTTTGTGCTCAAGCACATCACTACATTACTGTGATTGTAACTAAAAGCGGGTAGAATAGACAAGAATAGGCGGCGTAGGTTGCAAAAAGGAAGGCTAAAGTGCGAGAGAGAAGAGCAGGAGAGGTAGACAAAGGAGGAGAAAGGAATCCATGACTCAAGAAGAGCTGAAAAAAAACAAAGGTGGGGTTACAGAAATGAGATAGGAAAAAATAGAGCAGGAGAGGGAAAGTGATGTAACCTTAACCAATGGTAGAGAATGATGACCATGAATAAAAATAACTTATGCTACTGCATTCTTATTTTGCAATATGTCAAAAGTCACTGTGTGGCAGGGTACTTGCTAGTATTTTATAAATAAATGAAGCAATTGATAATTTTATTAATAAGAAAGTCTAATAACTTTGGTTGGTTTAGATGTAGCAGAGCTACAGAGCTAACCGAGTGCTTATTCCTTTGACAGATATAAGTTTAATAAGCCATAAATTCTCGGCCTTGTAGGCCTTCAAGTGGCATGAGAAATGAATAAAACTGAACTGAGCCACAGCTTACATGCTGTTTGATACAATCAAGGTGAATTGTGTGTGTGAATGTGACTGAATGGCAAGGTGTTAATTGCCAGGTTATACAACCAGGTTGAAGTGAGAAAAACAGAGTAAGGGCCAAGGAAAGAGATTAAGATTGGGAAAAAATTAATAAAGACAGAGTGTAGGGAAGGACATAGAAGGGACAGAAGGAAAGAGTGAGGGTAACCTTGCAATTAACACCTTGCCATTCAGTCACATTCACACACACAATTCACCTTGATTGTATCAAACAGCATATAAGCTGTGGCTCAGTTCAGTTTTATTCATTTCTCATGCCACTTGAAGGCCCACAAGGCCGAGTTTATGGCTAATTAAACTTATATCTGTCAAAGGAATAAGCACTCGGTTAGCTCTGTAGCTCTGCTACATCTAAACCAACCAGCAAGAAACATAAATATAATTGAAAACTGACGAGATGAGCTGAACAGAGCCCGAAAATAAACTTCTCACTTCCAAAAGTTACAGAATTAATGCGCACCTTTGTAACCGCGACTTTTCATGTGCAATGTTGGCGTTTGTGTGCATAAGTGCTTTTAGATTCACATGACGAAATTGTTTCTGGTACAGCACTAAATGCATTCTTCATTTACCACGCTTGCAGTCGAACCAACTCAGCTTGGACAGACTATAATTTCCCATATACCATTCATTAAATTTCATACAGTTTGTTGCATTAGCTCACATTACATTTATAGCTCCATTAACACTTCCATTGTTCTATTCATCGCTCTCACTGTACCACCTTCACCTTATCTATATAATAATACGCTTGTGTGTCAGAAACCACGACCGACGGTGTGTGTATTCATGAATAATGCATGAACTTAAACATTTTGGTAAAGCATTCAGTATAAACTGATTACAATAATTGTAACAAAAATGCAGGTGTAGGACGAGGGAAAAGGCAGCGTAGGTTTCTAAAGAGGAAGGCAAAAGTACAAAAAAGAGAATGCAAGAGTTCGAAAGAGAAGGCAAAAGGTGATGAATTGTAAAAAGCGATTGGAATCGGCGAGGTAGGGGAGCTTAGGTTTAAAAAATAATGGAAGAGATGGCAAAAAGGCGAGTAATTAGCTAATTGTAACTTTTTAAAATAGTGGAATCGACATTAAAGGCGGCATCCGTTTCAAAAAAGAACGTAAAAGCATGAAAAAAAAAGGCAAAAGTTTCACAAAGCTTAAGTTGGCAATCGTGATAGTAGAACAGAAAGATTCAAGAAAGGAAAGGTGGAGCATAAGAAATTCTGAGAAAGTTCAGAATAGCAGGAGAGGGAAACGTATACAACCTTAACCAATGGTAGATAATGATGACCGAGAAAGATATCTTATCTATTACATTCTTACTTTGCAATACACCAAGCACCAATGTGTAGCAGAGGTACTAGTGTTATATAATGTAGCTGTCCCACATTCTTGCTCAGATCTACCTTGCTATGAAACAGTCTCCTCAAAGCTCTATCATTAGCTAGGGTTGTGCAGGCCTTAACTTACTTACATGGAGTGGACTGTGACCTAGTCCCATCTGCTTTTACCAGCATTTAGGAACAGTAGATCTCTGGTGGCAGTCTATCTACTCTGTCTCTAGGTTCCATTAGTAGCTGAAGTTGCAATTACACCACAAAATACACTAAACACCTGAAGTACACAAAAACATGTCATTATAAAACACTTGAATATATCTTCCGTAAGGTAAATACTGAAACACTAAACAACACTGAGTATTCTAAACTACACACAGTACACTAGACCACACTGAGCATTCGCCAAACTATGCACATTACACTAAACCACACTGAGTATTAAACTATGCACATTACACTAAACCACACTGAGTATTCCAAACTATGCACATTACACTAAACCACTGAGTATTCCAAACTATGCACATTATACACTAACCACACTGAGTATTCCAAACTATATACAAACAGTACACTAAACCACACTGAGTATTCTAAACTCACACAGTACACTAAACCACACTGAGTATTCTAAACTACACACAGTACACTAAACCACACTGAGTGTTCTAAACTACACACAGTACAAAACCACACTGAGTATTCTAACTACACACAGTGTTCGGGACTATCCAGCTGTTCCCGATGTAGACTGAAGCACTACACAGACAGAGTCAATCCTAGTCAAACCACAACTAGTCCAGCCATACTGATGAACACAAGCCACAACTAGTCCAGCCATACTGATGAACACAAACCACGACTAGTCCAGTCATACTGATGAACACAAACCACGACTAGTCCAGTCATACTGATGAACACAAACCACGACTAGCCCAGTCATACTGATGAACACAAGCCACGACTAGTCCAGCCATACTGATGAACACAAACCACGACTAGTCCAGCCATACTGATGAACACAAACCACGACTAGTCCAGCCATACTGATGAAACACAAACACTACTAGTCCATCCTACTGATGACACAAACCACGACTAGTCCACCATTGAGGAACACAAGCCACGACTCGTCCAGCATACTGATGAACACAAGCCACGACTAGTCCAGCCATACTGATGAACACAAACCATGACTAGTCCAGTCATACTGATGAACACAAGCCACAACTAGTCCAGCCATACTGATGAACACAAGCCACAACTAGTCCAGCCATACTGATGAACACAAACCACGACTAGTCCAGTCATACTGATGAACACAAACCACGACTAGTCCAGTCATACTGATGAACACAAACCACGACTAGCCCAGTCATACTGATGAACACAAGCCACGACTAGTCCAGCCATACTGATGAACACAAACCACGACTAGCCCAGTCATACTGATGAACACAAACCACGACTAGTCCAGCCATACTGATGAACACAAACCACGACTAGTCCAGTCATACTGATGAACACAAACCACGACATGCCCGCCATACTGATGAAACAACAAACCACACGAGTCCAGTCCATACTGATGCACACAAACCACGACTAGTCCAGCCATATGAATGACACAAACCCCGACTTAGTCCCAGCCATAACTGATGAACACAACCACGACTAGTCCCGTCATACTGATGAACTACAAACCACGACTAGTCCAGCATACTGATGAACACAAACATGACTAGTCCAGTCATACGGATGAAACCACGACGTATTCCAGCCATACTGATGAACACAACCAACGACGAGTCCATCATACTGATTAACACAAACCACGACTATCCATCATACTGATGAACACAAACCACGACAGTCCAGTCATACTGATGACCACAAACCAGGACTAGCCCAGCCATACTGATGAACACAAACCATGACTAGCCCAGCCATACAGATGAAACAACACGACTAGTCCATCCATAACTGATGAACCAAACCACAACAGTCCCAGCCATACTGATGAACACAAACCACAACTAGTCCAGTCATACTGATGAACACAAACCACGACTAGTCCAGCCATACTGATGAACACAAACCACAACTAGTCCAGTCATACTGATGAACACAAACCACGACTAGTCCAGCCATACTGATGAACACAAGCCACGACTAGCCCAGTCATACTGATGAACACAAACCACGACTAGTCCAGCCATACTGATGAACACAAGCCATGACTAGTCCAGTCATACTGATGAACACAAGCCATGACTAGTCCAGTCATACTGATGAACACAAACCACGACTAGTCCAGTCATACTGATGAACACAAACCATGACTAGTCCAGTCATACTGATGAACACAAACCACAACTAGTCCAGTCATACTGATGAACACAAACCACGACTAGTCCAGCCATACTGATGAACACAAACCATGACTAGTCCAGCCATACTGATGAACACAAACCACGACTAGTCCAGCCATACTGATGAACACAAACCATGACTAGTCCAGTCATACTGATGAACACAAACCACGACTAGTCCAGTCATACTGATGAACACAAACCACGACTAGTCCAGCCATACTGATGAACACAAACCACGACTAGTCCAGTCATACTGATGAACACAAACCATGACTAGTCCAGTCATACTGATGAACACAAACCACGACTAGTCCAGCCATACTGATGAACACAAACCACGACTAGTCCAGTCATACTGATGAACACAAACCATGACTAGTCCAGTCATACTGATGAACACAAACCACGACTAGTCCAGCCATACTGATGAACACAAACCACGACTAGTCCAGTCATACTGATGAACACAAACCACGACTAGTCCAGTCATACTGATGAACACAAACCACGACTAGTCCAGCCATACTGATGAACACAAACCACGACTAGTCCAGCCATACTGATGAACACAAACCACGACTAGTCCAGTCATACTGATGAACACAAGCCACGACTAGTCCAGCCATACTGATGAACACAAACCACGACTAGTCCAGTCATACTGATGAACACAAACCACGACTAGTCCAGTCATACAGATGAACACAAACCACGACTAGTCCAGCCATACTGATGAACACAAACCACGACTAGTCCAGTCATACTGATGAACACAAACCATGACTAGTCCAGTCATACTGATGAACACAAACCACGTCTAGTCCAGTCATACTGATGAACACAAACCACGTCTAGTCCAGCCATACTGATGAACACAAACCATGACTAGCCCAGCCATACTGATGAACACAAACCACGACTAGTCCAGTCATACAGATGAACACAAACCATGACTAGTCCAGTCATACAGATGAACACAAACCACGTCTAGTCCAGTCATACTGATGAACACAAGCCACAACTAGTCCAGCCATACTGATGAATACAAACCACGACTAGTCCAGTCATACAGATGAACACAAGCCATGACTAGTCCAGCCATACTGATGAACACAAACCATGACTAGTCCAGTCATACTGATGAACACAAACCATGACTAGTCCAGTCATACTGATGAACACAAACCACGTCTAGTCCAGTCATACTGATGAACACAAACCACGTCTAGTCCAGCCATACTGATGAACACAAACCATGACTAGCCCAGCCATACTGATGAACACAAACCACGACTAGTCCAGTCATACAGATGAACACAAACCATGACTAGTCCAGTCATACAGATGAACACAAACCACGTCTAGTCCAGTCATACTGATGAACACAAGCCACAACTAGTCCAGCCATACTGATGAATACAAACCACGACTAGTCCAGTCATACAGATGAACACAAGCCATGACTAGTCCAGCCATACTGATGAACACAAACCATGACTAGTCCAGTCATACTGATGAACACAAACCATGACTAGTCCAGTCATACAGATGAACACAAACCATGACTAGTCCAGCCATACTGATGAACACAAACCACGACTAGTCCAGTCATACTGATGAACACAAGCCACGACTAGTCCAGCCATACTGATGAACACAAACCATGACTAGTCCAGTCATACTGATGAACACAAGCCACAACTAGTCCAGCCATACTGATGAACACAAACCATGACTAGTCCAGTCATACTGATGAACACAAGCCACAACTAGTCCAGCCATACTGATGAACACAAACCACGACTAGCCCAGCCATACTAATGAACACAAACCACCGACTAGCCCAGCCATACTGATGAACACAAACCATGACTAGCCCAGTCATACTGATGAACACAAGCCATGACTAGCCCAGCCATACTAATGAACACAAACCACCGACTAGCCCAGCCATACTGATGAACACAAACCACGACTAGCCCAGCCATACTAATGAACACAAACCACAGACTAGCCCAGCCATACTGATGAACACAAACCACGACTAGCCCAGCCATACTAATGAACACAAACCACCGACTAGCCCAGCCATACTGATGAACACAAACCACGACTAGCCCAGCCATACTAATGAACACAAACCACAGACTAGTTCAGCCATACTGATGAACACAAACCACGACTAGCCCAGCCATACTAATGAACACAAACCACCGACTAGCCCAGCCATACTGATGAACACAAACCATGACTAGCCCAGCCATACTGATGAACACAAACCATGACTAGCCCAGTCATACTGATGAACACAAGCCATGACTAGTCCAGCCATACTGATGAAACCATGACTAGTCCAGCCATACTGATGAACACAAACCACGACTAGCCCAGCCATACTAATGAACACAAACCACCGACTAGCCCAGCCATACTGAACACAAACCTCGACTAGCCCACACATACTGATGAACACAAGCCACGACTTGCTTTATCCTGGCAAAGGCAGTTTTGTGTGACATAGCAATGTGGGAATCAAGTAACAAGCACTTGACTGTATGTGTTTTATTCTGAATACATTGGTTTTAAAGAAACCATCTAAGTGGTGTGTAACAACGGTATACTGAAAACCTGGTATATAATCCTCTGCTGTTTCAAATAAATTCAATTGTTTTTTGGATTGTACATAGATATTCATGAAATGAAAGGACTAGGTTTTTCTGTAAATATCATCGACATGATGAACGTGGTGAATTAAAGGTAAACATTTCCTTCTCTTCAATATTATTCTCCATTACTAGATCAGCAACTGATACTGGAACTGGAGACCTCATTGCAGTTCCAAGCACCTGACTTTTCCATCTTATGGTTAGAAAAGTGCAGATATAATGTTACAATCTCTTCCATTAAAAAAATTAGTCAATGTAATGATGACACCGATAAAAATAATTTTTGTTGGCTAAGGGACAAAGCAACTGATCTAGTATTCATGGATGATGAAGGTTTGCTACTATTACTAAAGAAATAATAATCTGTGAGTCAAATGTGTCTGAATAATACAGGAGAAAAAGATATTTTTAACTAAGAAAATGTATCTACTTTTTCTCTTTGTCCCCCTAGTCTTCCTCCTATGACCTTAATTATATCTTGGCCTTAATTTCAGTTTGGCCTTAATTTCAGTTTGGCCTTAATTTCAGTTTGGCCTTAATTTCAGTTTGGCCTTACCAATTTGGCACTTCAGCTACAACCCAACCTCACGCAGCTTATGACTTTACATAAAGCCAATTTTTAGAGCCAAGTTTCAAAGGTAAGATAACCCTCATCTGCGCATGCGCGATAACATCCTGTTAGTCTATCTGTCACGCTTGGAGGAAGTGAAGTTTCGAGTTGGGCACTGGTCAGTGTCTCTGGCCTGTTTATCTTCTGTTTCAGCTTTATTATAAGTGAATAAAATTATATCTTACAAATTCATAGATGTTTGTGCCACTATAATACTGATAACAAATAAAATTAAATGAGTGATTAATAAAATTAATAATAATATAATAAATAAATAAACAATAATATAAAAAATGATGATAATTAATAATTGTAACTTATTATAATAAAACTTTTAAATAAAATAAAAATAAAATAAAATAATAATAAAGAAATAAAATGAAGTCAGGTTGTGATGCCTCCGTATACTATTATTGATATTTGAATATTAGCCAATAATTATTATTTTGGTCTGGGATGATTTTGTAATAGCTAGCTAGCTTATATAGTAGCCCTGACGGTTCGCACCTTTGGTGCTTCACTGAAATATTAGCGTGTAAGTGGTTGTTAATTGCACCGTGCGATCAATAGCGTATCAAAAGCAACTAGCGTGCTACCCAATCTTCGCAGATTTTACTTGGAGTATTATCTGCAGAGACTGTATTCTTACTGCGATATTTAGTGGCGAGAATATGGCTAGTTAGATTGCGAAATCAACTGTGATCATGAAGATCGTGTTGATTTTAACGCTCAATGCACTGAGCGTACTCAGTTATGATATGTATTGCTGTAATTTGGATTGTTCAAGTAAGACTAAACTTAAAAATTGAGGTATATATCGTGAATAATAATTCAGTTGTTGTTTTTGTTTGTTTTTTATGTTTGTTGTTGTTTTTTTGTTTTTTTTCTTTGCTATAATCAAACACGAGTACATTTTCCTATATGAAAATGCCATATAGTCAGCAGTCTTGTTTGGAGAGCGCAGCGCCTTCGCGGGAAATTGGGAAGGTCTGGTATGGTACCTAATGGGTTATGAGCATCGCCTCTCATAGTTTTAAGAGTGGCCGCACCTCTAGCAAGGCATATAAATTATAACAAACTGTTAGAATTGTTCTCTTCAGTAATGGAAGAAGTTTTAAACAGTTAATATCAATGCTATTTTTAAGATTTTTTGTGCTATCCTTTAGCTAAGCAGTAGCTGTGACTAATAACACTAGTACCACTGAATATATCAACACAAGACATTCATTGTATTCTCCTCGTGACTTGACTATTGCGAAAGTGTCGCCTATAGCTTTTTTTCCGCCATTATTTGATTTTTTTCCCTCTACTTCTTGCATCCGCGCTAATGTTTACGTTTTAAACGTCTTCAGTGGCAATCGAGTAAATCTAGCTTTGTTTTTTCACGTCTTAGCCGTTGCTACGTTCTAAAACAGTTTCGAGATATTATTGCAAATCTACAACGCTTGAATATCTTGGGCTTCGCCCACGAGTGGCGTCCTCGCCACGCTCGGACGCCACAGCTTGAGGCCTTGGATTCCTAAGCGCAGCAGATTCACGATATCCTAATCTAACTTATGTTTAAGTTACAACAACATGTATAGGTAGTATGAGGGATTATGCAAAAGTTTTTAAAAAAAGCAAAAAAAAAGCTGTAATACAAGAACTTGCCAGAAATAATAGCTAGTAAGGAATTATAAAACAAAAACCAAAAAAAAACTGTAATACAAGAACTTGCCACTGAAATAGCTCTGACAACCTCCACAAGTTAATAATGCTATTACTGCACACCTATCAGCATGTCATGTAGTCTGGCGCAGCCAGACCCTTTACCTAACCGCTACGCGGAGAAAGGGTCTGGGAACAATCATACACCTTGGCTGTTCTTCTACAGCCAAGATTTTGGGCTGTGGTTAGTTAACATTTTTTGTCGTCTCCTAGGCAGCCCTTGGTGAAATGAGTGGGCATCTTACTACAAGTGTACATAACGGAGCCTGTAACGCCAAATCGGGTCCTACCCAAAATCGGTCCCCCGGACTGAAATTGGCTGCTAAAAACTGTCCGGGACCACAATTGGCTGCCGAATTCAGTCCGGGCGGACTAAATATGGCTGCGAGATGTGGTCCGCTTTGCCAAATTTAGTCCCACCTAGCCCTGGAGGAAAAAAATCAATTGTGTGATTAACTGGAGGTGGTGAGTTATATCAGTATAGTTATAATGTTAAGACTGCTCTTTAGTACTTCTTGTTGATGAGTTTACCGTTTCAAATTCCCATAAGCTTCAAGACTTCACCATAGTGCATATGTTTGACTATCTTGAACAATGCTGCAGCTACATTTTCAAAATATTTACGTTTCATAGGAATTTCCTCAACAAAATTTGTGAAATAATCAGTTATAGTCAAGATGTATCTGTTTCCTTGATGTGATGCAGGAGAGATGGGGCCAATGAAGTCAATACCAATGTGGTGCCATGGTGACACAACTGGTACTGGATGGAGCTCTGGAGTAGATTGGCTTAATTTGCCATGGCACATCACAATTACTAACCTGGATATATCACAATTAAAAAATAACAACACTCTTTGTCATCAGTTGACCACACTCACTTCTGTATGAGTTTATTTATTTGCTTACCAATTTATTAACATCATTGACCATTCCCTGCCACATAAACAGCTCACTAACTCTTGATAAAGTCTTTTTCGTGCCTAAATGTCCAGAGGTGGGATCACTGTGGTATGATGCTAGAATTCAGATCTCTCATCCGAATCAGTAATGTAACGAACCTAAGTTATGAAAGTCATTATGAAATTTTCTCCTTTTTTTAATCACAATTTTTAATAGTAACATTTAACTGGAACAGTAATATTTTTAACTAAAGCTTTTTTTTTTTTTTAATGTTCTGAACAGCCCTTGGTTAATCAGGTCTCAATAATTATAAACTTTAGATGATGTATTTTGGTGTGGAAAAACATATAGCTATATATCCAACAAACATTCCTGTTAGAAACTCTGGAACCCAGTTATCTAAAAAGCTAGTACATCGCTATCTATTGCAAATTTATATAATTGTAAATGTTCTTTGAAACTTGTAAATGCCTTCATGTATATCCAAACTGTGTTAATTCCGGTATAATCTAGTCATCATCCAATAATAATGCTATTAGTGTGGTTTGGTTGAGAGATTCCAGTACTAAAAAGTATCTTAAATGCTTAGTTTTAGTTTTTTCCCTTGAAGATTTAGCTAATTTTTCTTCAATAATTATGAGTAGTTTTTAGTTATACTATCAATTGACTGTAGTTTTGGTTAATTTGTGTTATCTCAAAATTTTAACAATAAGACCCAGTAAAAAACAACAAAAGTACGTCCTTATCGGTGTCAATATCAACCACAGGATTGGAATCCACCAAGCCTCTATAATTCAAATTTTTATTTAATTCGAGCGCACCCGGGCGGACTGAAATTAGCAGGGCGGACCTATTTTGGCTGCCAATTTCAGTCCGGCCGGACCGTATTTGGCGGGGGACCAAATTTCGCGTGACAAGCCCACGTTCCCGAACTATCAAATGTTGGTGGTTGCTGCGCTTGCGCATAATACTCTGTTGTGTCTATGACTTGCAGAAGGCTTTTGACTCAGTGGAGTACCCGGTGATGTTACGTAGGCTGTTTGAAGTTGGAGTGAATGGCAAGGCTTGGAGATTGTTGAGAACTGGTATGAGGGCGCCAAATGTCAGGTTAGGCTAGGTGGGGCTCTATCTGAGACTTTTGAGATTAGGAGAGGAGTGAAGTAGGGCTCGATTCTGTCCCCTACTCTTTTTCTCTTGATCATGGACCCCCTGTTGCATCAACTGGAAGCCTCAGAGAATGGTCTAAGTGTCAACAACTTCTACGCTGGGGGATGCGCTCATGCAGATGACATTAGAACTTTGGCTTCAAGCGAAGAGTCACTGGAAGCACAGATATCCTTGGTGAGGAATTTCTGCACGGCAAATTTTTTGCAATTGAATGTCCAGAAATGCGAGGTTATCACGCTTGATAGACAAGGTGGGCGGTCTAGGGAAGGTCATGATGTAGAGGTGGATGGTGGCTATTCCTGGTAGGTCTGCAGCAAAGTGTCTGGGCTACTGGTGGAATGGTGACCTCTTTGCAACTGCAGCTGTGGAAGAAGGCATAAAGAAGGCAAGAAAGGTTTTCTTCCAGTTTGGCAGCACTGGCTGTTTCCAGGGTGCACTCAATCCAGCTTCCAGTAGGTCAGTGATCAAGACGTGTGTGATGCCCGACTTCTTTACGGGTGCGAAAATTGCATCATGAGTGAAAGTCTTTTGGACAAGCTGGATAGTTTTCTGGGTGAGATTGCGAAGAGGGCTCTAGGGTGGCCTAAACACCACTCTAATACCGCAGCTCTTGTAGCTTTAGATATGATGTCTGCTAGATCTGAGCTTCTAATTGCAAAGCTGCATTTCTTGAAGAGAAGAACAACAAAGCATGATGGCATTGGTGGAGAGGCAATGAGGGCTCTGTCAGATGATGTCAACTCGCTGTGTCTGGTGAAGGAATGTCGGGAGTTGGAAGAGGTTTTTGGAACATCGTATACTGATGTCTTCCTAGGTGGAGTAGAGGATGTTTGTCTCAGGGAGGTGAGCGATGCTGTTGCAACTTGTGACAAGGCTAGGCTACTCAAGAGGTGCGAGAAGAAATCTAAACTAGTTGCGGAGATAGGAAAGGGAATAGGATGGGCAAGACTCTGGGACAGTGTGATGGACTTGGGGGTGAAGCACATTAAAGGGCTGCAGGCACTGAGTAGGATCTTTAGCAGTCATGGTCGAGGATCAAAACCATGTCCCTCATGTGACGCCACGGATCTTGACGGGGAACTGTTGGACCATCTTTTAAAGAACCACTTACTGAATTTGAACAAGGACTCAATTAATATTATGAACGATTTGCAATCGACCAACTTAAGCTTTTTGCGCATTTTTCATAACATTTATTAATTTTAGTCACTCTTTGCTCCTTGCTGGGCGTATTTACATGAAATTGAATTGAATTGAATTGTTGTTTTGTACTCTGGTCAGCTCGTCCAGCAAACCTGGGCGCCGTAACAGTAATTAGACAACTACTACCACATTCCTCTAGAACAGCCAAGGTGCATGATTGTCCCCAGACCATTTCTCCGCGTAGCGGTTAGGTAACAGCCAAGGTGCATGATTGTCCCCAGACCCTTTCTCCCGTGTAGCGGTTAGGTAAAGGGTCTCGCTGAGCCAGACTACATGTCATGTTGATGCATCAGTGGCAGACATCCATCTAGCATGTGTATATACTCACAGGCTATAAGCTTAAGGCTAAGACTACCTCTCCTTACCAGTGCATTTATCTATGCAAGTGAGACTGGATTTGCCTCATGGCTAAACAAGGTGGCATGTAGTGTGAGTTTTTGGGTTGTTTTTTTTGTTGTTGTTGTTGTTTTTCCCTCTATTACCATACCAGAAAACATTTTCTCTTCAGTCTTGGTTATTACTTTACCGATCTTTCTGTGAGCTCTACTGGTGCAACCCCAGGAGCATAGATGCTCCCTTTGAAAGCTCACATTCTTTTATTTTACCTTTACTAACAACATATTGCAGTATCTAGTAGTTCCTGGAACCCTCGAAAGCAAGCCTGAAGCCTCCATTGCATATGTATTGCCTCATAGTTACATGCATATTGCTACAAACTGATACAATGGTTTATATATGTACACTATGATTGTGACATACTGATGCTTCTTAGCTAGCTAGCTAGCTTATTATTATTTCTTTTTTATTCTCACTTCTGATAAGACTATGGAGGAACTTCAGCCCCCTCAGACTCACCCTCTTTCCTCCACCATTGTTAAGGTCTTCCTAATTTCTACTGTATTCTTTGTCTCACACATAGTAACTTATCGCAGTATCAGTAGTTTCTTGTTCCCACAGTCTTATTGTACTTACAAATCTTGCAATCACTTACACTCATGTTTTCCTTCATATCTTTGTCAGGTGCTTGAGAAATTATATTCCTAACTTGGACATATCATCTAGGGTGTGATACCTTAGCTAGAATTATTCTTTTCCAGCTGACACTTCTTTGATATAATGTGCAGGTTACTGGACCATCCCTCTTACTTTTGGAAAGGGTCTTCAAAAATACTCCACTGATAAGTAATAGCTAAAGGCATCACAACATCTTCTTTTTTATATAATCTACTTTGCAACAACAGAAAAACATCAGGGTGTTTCATTATTGAAGACAAAGAGTTTGGTCATCCAAATGAAAGTCAAAACTTTATTAAATGATATAAAAATCAATTGCAGATTAAATATTTTTAAATGAGACCCCAAAAATACCACTATACTGAGTGGGTACTACTGGTAGTGTAGCTGGCTCTTCACCTATTATATACATGAATATGCAAATGTGTACTATGAATTTAGCTCCCATGGCTACGGGAAGGACCCTGACAAGTTTTCAGGATGACTTCCCTGGATTAGTAACATATGAAGTGGGCAGTTTGGTCACGATTTTTAGTGTAGTAAAGCAAAAAGAAATAATACTGTGGGAGGTACAAGTAAGTTTTTTATACTACAGTTCAATTATTTTCATGCAATGATAAATTTCTATTTTGGATCAGATGGAAGGACAAACCGGCTACATATATCCAGATGCTGTTCATATACATAAAGAGCTATGCACACCTTTACAAGTGGTGGGTTTCATACAAATACAGTTCTTATTATATTTATTACTGTTGTTTTGGTTAGGAAAATAATAGAGATACCTCAGCTGATAAAAAGGAAAGTGCTCCTAAATTGAATAGCTATACAACACCTATAGAAGAAGTGGGTTCCATACAAATACAGTTCTCATAAATTTATTACATTTTGACTGTTGTTTTGGTTAGAAAAATGATGGAGATACCTCAGCTGATAAAAAGGAAAGTGCTCCTAAATTGAATAGCTATACAACACCTATAGAAGAGGTGGGTTCCATACAAATACAGTTCTCATAAATGTATTACATTTTGACTGTTGTTTTGGTTAGAAAAATAAAAGAGATACCTCAGCTGATAAAAAGGTAAGTGCTCCTAAATTGAATAGCTATACAACACCTATAGAAGAGGTGGGTTCCATACAAATACAGTTCTCATAAATTTATTACATTTTGACTGTTGTTTTGGTTAGAAAAATGATAGAGATACCTCAGCTGATAAAAAGGAAAGTGCTCCTAAATTGAATATCTATACATCAGAATTGATATTTAAGAAGAAAGACTATAATAATAGTTGGTTTGATACTGGACTATTTTCACTGCAATCTGCTATTTTAAAAGGATTGGAATGGTTTGAAATTTATTTTAATTTCATTGATATCAATTTGTGCCTGACAATTGCAGTGGAGTATGTCATTGTAAGTGCAAGAAGAATTCTCATTTTGTAAAACTATTAATTTTAAACTATATTTTATATAGCATAACTACACTCAAGTGGTTTTTGGAATACTAGTTGTAGCATTGAGCTGGGTAGTAGTTTTATACAGGAACCTAAAGAGACGGAAAGATAGTGAGTACACCTTAAATAAACATTAAATTTATATATTCATTAACTAGTAACAATGTTGAATTAGTTTTGGGTAGAGCTAGGAAGAATATAAAGACTACTATCCAGATATCCTGTCCAAGACTATCCAGTTTGGCTAATCAGCTATTACAGAGTGTTCACAGAGTTGCTGTCCTAGTAGCCTAGCTGTTGAATTAGTTGTTACACCTTTCTCTGAAAAGCTACCCAACAAGTCAAAGCATAAAATCTTCTGGGGTCGTGAGAATCCCCAGTGAACTGAGTTATTACAGACCAAATTTACTCAGTCACTACCTCAGATTATCAACCAGAATATCCAGTTAATTACAATCATATCCAAATACCTATCAATCTGGATGAATATCCAGATTACCACTTTTCTAGCTATATTTTTGCATGCTAAAACATAAAAAATAAAAAAGAAAGAAAATTATCATTATAATATTTTGCAGGAGAAATTGAAGAACTTGTAGAGACTGGTGCTGATGCAATATTTCAAAATGAATTGCATCAATTCAAATTCACGGAATTAGATTTTCAAATCAATAATTTGAAAGAGACAATAAACAAACTGACACTAGAAAAAGAGCAGGCTGAGTTGAAGACTGCCAGTCTTAAGGCAAGTTGCATTCATTGTTAATCCTGAATACTGTAGCATAAATGCTCTGCAGGATACTGAAAATACTCATCTGATGGTCATAGCACATCTACACAACAAAATACAACAACTGGAAAATCAAATGGCACTCGTTAAAAAGGAAAATGGTCGATTAAACTTTGAGAAGAAACACTGCATCACGACTATAGCTAACCAGAAATTGGACATAGAAGCATTGGAGGCTATCAAAGACCAGTTAGAAGAAGATAGATATCGACTTGAGGTACAACAGAAACAAAATGACAAACAATTGACTCAGGTAAGTAATCTACTGTATTAGTAAATAACATGTCAATCACTGGCTGTACACAGATGTCCAAAGAGTATAATAACAAAGAAACCTTAATTCAAACACTAGAGGCAGAGCTGAATACCAGAAAGAATCACGATGCTAACAGGGAGGACACAATATCAGAATTAAATGCTGAACTGAAAATGCTGAAAAGCTGTATGATTGAGTTTTTTGGAATGGAAAAGTTGATGATGAACCTTGAAGCTGGTGAACTTGACCCAACCCAAATGGAGAATGTGTTAGAAAGGAAAGAACAACTGGATAAAATTGAAGATATGCTTAAAACATCAAAGGTAACTAACTATACTAGTAGAGTTTATAAAAACAATTTGGTCTAAACTTATATTTTACAAACATTTGTAGGTACAGAGAAAACTGAGTGAAGTGGAACAACATCGAGATGAACTTAAATCTTCTCTACAGAACACTGCTCTACAATTAGAATCTGCTCACTGTAAGTACCGTAAATTTGTCACACTGTATTCTCATGTGCATATTTACTTTAAAACTTGAAGCTAAAAATAGATCTCTGGAAAACAATCTTCAGAAACGTGACAATGAACTTGAACTATGTAAGAAGGATTTGATGAAAGAGAAAGTTCGTTCAGAAGTCATTGAGAAGTTTTATGAAAATAGGTTGCACCCAAAAGCTTGCAGTCATTCTTGCCAATGTAAAGATATTCATAGGATAGATAGTAGTGCACATAAACAATGTCAAATTTTGAAAGACAAAGTGAATAAACTGGAAAGTGATATGGCAACGATGGAACTATCTTACATAACAAAGCTGAACGCTGAAATCATACAATGCATTGATAAAAATGTAAGAAATAAAAATACCATAGCATCTAAAAATTGCTAACTACCAGTTGTATGTCTATAGACTGCTTTAGAAAAAATGGAATCTAGATACTACCTCATTGAACAAGAAGTAACAAAATGCCATAAGAGGTACTTTATTGCTGATGTAGTCTTATAGTTCTAAAGAATTGTTAAATTTAATTTTCAGGATAGCAGAGCTAGAAATGCACACATACTTCGAGTATTCTGGCATTAGAGCTTACAATGAGACAAGTTCATTCCAATATAGTCCACTCAGTATTGGCCTACCGCAAGGTACTCATTGTATTGCAATGTCCTGATTGGTAATTATGAATTAATACATTAGGTATGCCTTGCTCTAATCAACAGAGTCCTAACACACCCCAATCTCTTTACATCAAATCTTCTCCTAATCAACTGACACCACATTCTACTTCCTATAATCAGCTACCTCCCTTTGCCATCCCAACAAGAATGTCATCTGAACAACAACAACAACAACAACAAAACCCTGTGGCACACCCTCAAGGACTTCACTCTAATGTACCATCGCTCTCTCCGATATTTGAGGAGGATAATGAGGACAATTATTTATAATTTTTATGAACTTCATTAAAATTTATTATTAATTAAGTCAATCTATAGGTTAAGAGTCATATCCACACTGGAATTAAGTTCACAGGGTAAAACAACGGGAGCTTTTTTTCAATATAGCCATAAACTCTTTCCAATGGGAATGGGTCGATAGATCCCTTTTTTTATTTGAGCATCAAGAGACTTGTTGTTGTGCATGCTCCATGCAAAACACATAGATCTGCTCAGGGTCATAACCGATGAGTTTCTGAAGTTTATATTAGAAATCTTGTTTCAAAACTCACTGATATGTGTTGTTAGATTTCATTCTTGATAAGTAGATACTGACACACCACCTATCTAATATACAAATATGTAGTTTTCATGGCAAAACTTCAAAAGTCTAACAACTTACAACTTGAAAGATGCTACAATAACTTTGTTCACCTTTTATTTTGCACTTTTTGAGAAAGTTCCAATACTGTCTCCATTTGAGGATGACAATGTTAATGCTTAATAGATATCTAACTTCATACAATTTAAATTATATCATTCAAATCAAGTGTCACGATCAGCATATTGACCACAAATATCATAGCTGTTCTTGAAGTTCAGTCATAGCAAAGTGAACCGATTTAACCAATTATGAATGTGTGTGTGTGTGTATGTGTGTCTATGCATATGTATGTGTGTGTGTGTCTATGTGTGTGTGATAGTTCTTGGAAAAAGTACAAATTTGATCTGTACAAAATTATAGTAGCATATACGTTATCTATAAGTCCTTCTATTCTTTTTACACTTTGCTCTATCTTTGGGTGAATGCTCACTGCAAGTTGTTTAATTAAATTAGTCAATTAAAATTCAGAAAATGAAGACACATTTGGATCAATGGCTTGAATAACTTTATCTTTCTGGATGCCACACTGCATTAAGAAATTTTCAAAGCAGTACATAAAAAAAAATTTAAGTCCAATAAATCCTTCAATCTGAACTATTGCACTAACTGTCACAATAGTTTTGTATATGCATGAACTTGTGTGCAGCATACTAGTAATGCATATGATAGAATAATAAATTTTGATAGCCAACAAGCCTTATGGAAGACTTAAATGTAGCTATAAACTTTAGTTAACTTTTCATCTTCGAATGATGTTTCAGAACAATGTATAAGAAGCCTAGAGCTGCTAATATAATTCTCTAAGGCTATGATAAAAGGCTAGAGTTTATATAGTAATGTTCCTAATACAAGCTAACATTGTAAAGTCAATCTTTTGCACTAGATAACACACACACACTTATCTTTTAGAGTAGATACTTTAGTCACCAATTTTTGTGCAGTCGATTGCAGCAAAAAGAATTTCACCTACCTGACTAACTTGTTCGCCATTTGCTTAATTTCACCACTAGCTAAACAGTTATTCTTGGCTACTGATGTCATGGTTGTTCAGCTATTGTTGCAAGTATTATTATAGTTGAAAAATGTATTGACAACATACACAACTAACACCTAGAAACACTTTATTGTTTGGTCCTTTTTAGTTTAAAAATCTTAATGTGTGTCTTTTATTTGCAAAAACATATACTTTTAGTCAAATCTAAACAAAAAAGATTCAGTCATATTTTCTTCATATCTTCTTTACTCCTCATTTTTCTAAATGATAATTATTCTATTTGAGTAATTAGTTTAATGGACTAATGAAAATTCACTGACCTTTCTTTTTTTTCTTTGATTTGAAGTATGCATAGAATGATACAATTCCTCCAAATACTATAACCAATGCTATGCCACTACTCATAAGCACACTAACCACAGCTATGATCCCAATTGAAGGTATTTCTGAAAGTAAAATGTTAAATTAGGATGAACATTGCCTCAATCTTGAAGTAGCTAAGAAGTTCTTTCTTAATACATTATCAACAGCCTAAATACCACTGGCCTCATGAGCTTATAAGTGGTCCTATCCTTCATCCAAAAATGCTAAGCAAAACCAATGTACATACGCTTATTAATATTTTCCTTATACATAATAATTTGCCTATCTATATAACAACATGCTTGTGTGTCAATTGCGACAATGAGGAGGTACATCAAGCAGACAAATTTGATTAAGGAAATGTGACCATTGTAGCAAAAAATCAGGTGAAATCAGCGGTGAAAGTTTCAAAAGGAAGACAATAGTTTCACAAAGCCTAAGTTCACACAAATAGGACTGAAGACTGAGAATCAGGTGAGATAGAAGAAGGAAAAAGAGCAGAGATGGCTCAGGAAGAAAGAGAGCAGTAGAGGATGGAGATATGGTTTTTAAAGTGTTTATTTTAAAAGTCATCTCTTTCGAATATGCCCCAGAATTATAGGGGGCTCGTGCACCTGAGTTCCCCACCCCTTTTTTGTACTACTGCAACATGATACATGTGAAAAGGTATAAAATTATTTCACAAAACCAGCACACTTGCCTATTGCCTGCTGAAATTTTAACTTCTTGTTAAGATATACAGGTGCCCCAGTGCCTACATCATTTATTGCAGAAACTTTTACGTAGTTTAATTCTGTTCCAGCTAGCACATTCCTTATTTTAAACTTGCGCAGCTTAGTATTATTCTCAAATAATATTCCATAGAGTTCATATTGAATATTATACCCAACAATTCTCCCATTAGGTGTTTGTGATGGACTCCATGTTAGAATAACGCTGCTCACTGTCACATTAATAGCCTTTAGATTACTGACTACACCTGGAACTGAATACATGTAAAAAAAAAGTTTAAACAAAATTAAAATGACCTACTTTACCTACCATCTTCAAGAGTTAAAGTTATATTAGAGAACTCAGAGGAAGGTCCTTTGCCTGCACTAGTCACGCCTAATACCCTCATAGAGTAGTTGGTATTGGGAATGAGGCTGGTTAGGGTGTACTCTGTGGATGAAGAACCTGTGATGATTTCTTTTGGAGTACTATGTCCTTCAATATAGTCAATAATGTAAGTGAGATATCCATTCTGATCAGCACAGTCTATTTTAGACCATTTCAATGTTATACTTCTGGATTGTACCTTTACTACCAATGGAATCCCTGGAGCCATACTAGGAGCTAGATACGATTATATAGACCATATATTCAAATACTTTACAGCACAACTTGTAGAATCATTCCACTACTAAAGTTAAACTTGAGAAATACATAATTAGGACTTGCATTATAAATGGTCCAAAAAGCTCATTGCCTCTACTATAAGTGCTTCTGGTTTTGATTAAACAAAAGTTTAAAAGTTAGATTTAAGGTTGGTATGAAAGGTAGGAAGAAGGATGCCATACTGTAGAGCATGAGCAGTTACTTGAGTCTACAACCATGAATCACCACTGAATAGAAGATACATTATTTACACTGAGCAGAGCTACTCAACTATTCACAGGAAGAAACCACAAAACTGAAATGTGAATTGATAATTACAACTATAAATTACAACAATTATAGATTACATAATAAATAATTAAAAGTGATTTTAGCTGTTTGTAGGACATTGCCTAATAAAAGAAACCCTATATACATACTTTTAATATATATTTTTTTGTTAAGGTTCTTTCCATCAATTCATGGCTTAGATAGCTTATAATTACAAAAAGTTCCGTGGTCAGTCCCAAATTAATTTAATTCATAGTGATAGTTGGCATGTGCACAGAGTCAGTCAAAGCGATAATATACTAGCAATATACTAGTGGTGTGCAATGGCAAGCAAGCTCGCCTAGCTTTAAGGAGAGACCTAACAATAGCCCTTGGCATAATTTCAATAGCTGTTGAAATTGAAATGTGCTAACTTGTAAACCATTCACACCAAATTTGCTCCCTAAATAGTGTGAACTCTAACTTTCAATAATGCTGAATTATTTTAAGTTGGGTTGATTCTAATATTATATATAACATTATTTTTCAAAAAGAGATTGGTGAATGTTATGTGACTGAATCCCAGACCTCATTAATTTAATCAGTGGACAAAATCTTTGTCAACTCGCTTAACTTGCACACAAGTGTACAACACATTTATAAGTTAGACTACTATGATAATAGCATTGGTTTGTGACTGAACAAGAATATAATTAATGTTCTGTAAAGGGTTCCTGAAGTGTGAATTTCACGCTAAATGTGCATTCGCACTAGGGAGTGTTGTCTAGTAACACCGTTGATCATCCCATGGGGCAATACAAAAGTCCCATGGGATGTCCCATCAAAATTTTGGAATTATTTAATTTGTAACTTTCACTGCAGGGAACCCCTACGTGTGGTTAAATAGTTGTGCTAGCCTTTTGTGTTTGTAGTCACATGATTGGTACACCCAAAATGGGGGTCTTCGCCCCCCATAACCTCCCTAGTTGCTCAGGGAGTTACGCCCCCAGCACCTCCCAGATACTGTTACAAATGCATGTTTTCGGCTATTTTGGGTTTATTTGACAATAAGACTATAGTACACACTCATATAAGTGGGTGGGGCCTTCCAGGAATACCCATGGACAGTTGACGGCAAAGCTGGCCAATTATGTATAATTTTTACAATGACTTACACATTTAATGACAACGAAGAGAATGCTGTTGGGTCTGCTATGCTTTTATAATAAAACAAAATGTTCAGGCATTTAGGTCTGCTCCAATAATAGCTTGGACTCGCAACTCACTGTTCGGCAGATCCATTTCTTAATTTTATCAAGACCGAACAGTGAGTTGCGAGTCCAAGCTAATATAGTGAATAGGACAACTTTTGTAAGTGAAGTACCTGCAGGTTGAGTAGAGAAGAAAGTATAATTATCCACAACTGATTGATAAGCTCCAAACTGTGCAGACACTAAAAGTTTGTATATACTATACTCCTCAAGTTGAGTGAGAAAGAGTGGAATGTTCTCAGTTGTTATGCCTTGTACCTGAGAAGCGACTGTAGAACACTTGGGTTGATGAGGACCAGTTAGTCTCTCAGCTCCCAATCTGTACCTTGTAGCACTGAGACTGCCCGTAGGCTGATAGACTATTACTCTAATACTAGTAGAAGCAATAGACTCTATAGATATGATTGGAGATGAAAGCAGTGCTACATACATCATCACAACATAAATAGCTAAGTCAGAGTAATGAAGGAATTTCAAAGACAAAACTAAATTACCTAAGCATTCAAACTCAATTGCATGAAAATATTCATCAATTGAATTTCAACCTTATACCGTCTCAAATAAATTGTATGCATAATGTTGAACAAGCCGTTCTCCGTGTGTAAAGGTGTGTGGCTCAGGGGAAGGAGAACGTCTGGTAACTTTTGCCAGGTTTTCGTGAAATTGTCCCAGAATGTTGGGACAACCAAAGCCACCACAGTTACACAAATGTCACTCTTATGCGTTAACCGCATTTACTCAACTCTATACTTACTATGCTTTATTTCACGGTGTTGTGCTAAGTAGATTTCGTGCAGGTCTATGACGTCACAAAAATGAAATTAATTGCATTCTTGTATTTCACGGAAACCTGGCGAAAGTTACCAGACGTCTCCCAGAACGGCCGGTTAACGAGACTACATAATTTCTTTAGAGGAAAGTGATGAAAAATATTGCATAAGCAAATGCTTACTTAGATACCAACAAATAATCAAGCTCTGAAAAGGTATGACACACTTTTTCTGGATTAATCTATACAGACCTGAATGCAATTGGTAATTGGTGCAAACATCTTCAATGGGCAGAATAGTAAAATATAGCATGAACCAAAAGTTAATTTAATGAAAATATTTTCGTCTACTTCATTTCCTTCATTGCAAAGATGTTAAATTGTTTAATGCTGCCTACACACTTTCAGATGAAGTTCTTATAGTGAACTTATAACAATATGATCTAATTTGATACAATGTTATAAGTAATGAAAAGTTCTTATCTATAATTATTGCTTAGAATTTGAAACCCACTATCATGAAAATATAAAGAGAATGTACTCCAAATTTATATAGCAAAATATAGAAATAGTTTTTACTTTCATCAGGAAACATGAAGACATATCACTGGTCTTTCAGTGAATGTATGTATATTTACATGCTCATGCAATATCTAGTGCTGCAATAAAATGTGTCACAAGTGATGCTTTACCATTCACATTCAGAGTAACAGGCCCCAATATTGCTGCGTAACAAGATGGGTCTGGTGAAAGACCTTGTAATCGCACTGTACAAGAATAGTCCGGTACACAAGGACCAATTATAGCAAATGTAGACGAGGAATACTTAATGTATTCTGTTCCAGAGAAACTTGTTTTATAGTACACTTTGTAAACAGATGGTTTATTCTGATAATTCCAGGGATGATTCCATACAGCTTTAGCTTTTCCATTTCCATCCAGTAAGAGCCTCAAGTTTGTTGGATTATCTCTACCTGCAAGCAAGTGGGAAAGAATATAGGTAGTAAATAACCTGGGTCATTGGACTTGGTGCCATTATATAAGCTTTACTCTCGGAACCATAGGCTATTTTGATTTTGTGTTTATTGTGGTGTGGTGGTAGTGAGAGAGACTGCCTGAAGTAAGTTACCGTGTCCAGAGCTGTCTGGGTTTCATGTTGTATAGTGATTAATCCTGCAGTGTTTAGTCTGCTGGACCAAGCAAGGATTTACTATGCTATCCTCAGTTAAGAATTCAATTTGGTAGAATTCACAATAGTCAGAGGTTGAAAGTTTTACAATTCTTGCAGGCTCAATAAAGGCATCTGAAATATACTAAGATGAGCTGACCATATATACACCCACTAGATGTGTTCAAGTATGCAGGAATTTGAATGAACTGAGTATTTGGTATCAAATAATAACCACAAGGAGAAAGTGAATGGAGAATTGAGTCCATTGGAGATCGATTTTAATACAATTTAAGTAAATACAGACGAATGGTCCGAGAGTTTGCCCAATGTGATGAGGTATTGGCTTGTGAACCTAAACTTTCTTAGGTCATAACACTTTCAATACTTCTGTCACATATTTTTTTGTCAAATTTTGATTATGCTATAGAATTGTCACTGGTACGTGATCAAAAGCTAATCCTTTACTTCAGCCACATAGTTGAGTAGCCATTAGAAATTATTGTGATTGTAAAAGAGACATATAATAATTGGTCAGTGTTCACTTGCATGTTTCTCCTACTGTTTATTGTGAATTTGCATGATGAGCTCCACAATTGTCTGCTCACACCCTACGGCTAATTGCACCTTCAAATTAATTATGTGATAATTATGTGATAATGCAATGTAATTCACTTACATTTCTGCCCACATACATTTGTAATCATTACTAATATAAAAATTGTTTTCTTCATCAATGCTCCTTTCATTCAGAGTAGATGATCATTCCAATAGCATATCCTAAAAAAAATAGTGCTACTAATAATTCCATTTACAATCTACATATTGTTAATTCTGCTCATGCTACTATATTTTGAGCAAATGAATAGATGGTTATTAAATAACCTTCTATGCAATTAATAATAATAATAATAATAATAATAATAATAACAATAACAATAATAATAAAAACAACATAGAACACAGTGTTAAAACTAGCTATACCCTCTCATTGAAGGTGAGCTAAAGAGTAGGTCTAGCTAATCAGGGCCATACGGCTCACGGCTATCTAACATTAATACCATAATCGTACAGGTTTTTGGTAAGCATGTCAGCAAGCACTTCTACACTATCATATTAATTACTTCACCAGGGGAGGATCCAGGGAGGGATGAGGGGGCCAGGCCACCCCCCTCCCAACTGGACGAATGTATCAATACAGGCAACACAGTTTATAGGGCAATTGCATTATAGCTTATCTAATAAAACATTTACAATCAATCATTCATATTTTAAAATTTCGTGAGTTTGACCTAAATATATTTGGGCCCTTCCCTGTCGCTAGCGCTGGATCTGCCCCTGCTCACACATGTCCTATTAGGTATGCAGGCCTGTATAAGATTCCCTTACAGTATTGCTGAACACACAAATTTGTTATGTTGCATAGTCAAAATACTAATACTCTAAAGGATTTTTAGAGGGGGCAAAAGCTCTTGTTGGGGGGGGGGGGGGGGGGGGGGGACATAAAGCCCCATTCTTCCCCCACTTAAAATGCAGCCCTACAATGTTATAGTTAAATTACACTACTACAGACACCCCAATAATTACTGCAGCTCCTGGGAGTTAAAGAATTTGTTGTGGCGTTTTTTGCTGTTTTTTTTTTGTTTGTTTGTTGTTGTTGTTTTGTTTGTTTTTTCAAATATGCCTCCTAATATATTTTACTCTCTAGCTAACTAAGGTCTCCCAACAACGACGTTGGGCACCCGATACCGACTAACTCACCTCGTTGGATAGATTCCTTGGCAAAAACAGCTCCAAGCGCAGCCGCTTTCTGAAAACCGCGCATGGATACATATAAATTCCTCGTGACTGAGCTAAGCTTTTAGTTCCATAGAGCGAATTTTGCAATATCGTGTGAATAATAGTAATGTGATCTAAGGAGTACTTCAATACTCCCTATATACACGAGATATTTAAAAGAGTAGTGTAAAAAGCAATCTGGCAACAACAGCAAATGACTTTTGATTTACTATTTAATAATTGCAACCATATTAGATATAAGACATTACTATATTATTTGCAATGTATTAAAATTCTAAAGTTCAGTAGCTATGATTAGTTATAATTGATTGACATTGCATTGGACTATAATAGGCTAAAGTTCTAGTGGATACTGATACATTTATATATAACTACAAAACAAGAAAATGATGCAATATGAATAAATAGTGAATGGTTCCATTGCATTTATTTTAGTCATCAGTATAGTCTTCGTAATTCCCCCCAGGCATAGTTATGGATGGTGTAAGCTTGCTACTGATTGGTCTTCCATTAGTACTGGAAACTTGTCCATAAGCAACACAGTCAGACATTTCTAAACCTTCTGCAGCAATTCTGTATTTCAAATATTAAAAAGATTTAAATTGGACAGGGTCATCACTCACAAGTTGAAGACATTCATTGTCCTCATTTATTAACTTATAAAAGAAATAGTGCTATTGCTAATTATTGGAAAATTCATTTAAGCTGGACATCATAAAAAAATACAATTTACACAATCATCACTAAAGAATATTTTGCTAAATTGTTTATAACAACAAGAATGGTGAGATGATAAAAGGAATATTTCCTAGCTACTGTATGGTCACAACTTACTCGTATTTGTTGGGAATAACTTCATATGTACTATTATCTTCCACATTTACTTCTCTAGTAGAATCACAGATAATATTAACAAGAGAATGTATTGATACGTCTCATTTACTTACTTCTTAACATCTGACATTGAAATCTGATAAGCAGATGATTGCTGCAAACTATCTAGAGCACTAAAAATCAACAAGATATTTACTAAAAAGTAAGATAAAATATACTTTATCCTTGAACTAAATCTTACGTGAGGGCTTTTGATTTTCTTCTTGAATGAATTATCAAAATTGTAATAGCAAGTATTATAGTGTATAGTAAGACTGTCACTATAAATACTACAACAGCTGTGATAGCAATACCTAGAAAAGAAATATAAAAAAAAACTTGATTTTAAATACTTCATTTCATTATATTAATACATCAACACCTTCATAATAACACTACATTATTTCATACACTTTGGCATATGCATCAAATCTTCACAACTTAGATACAGAGGTAAAACAAACTCACCTCCCTTCATGTTATCATGGAAACATAGACATCTTATGAGCATATTGTAACCTAGAGCCATCACAACTTACCAGTTGTATTAGATGATGTAGTCAAATTTTCAACTTCAGTTGATGCTTGGGTGGACACAAACTTAATAGAAGTCACAGCAATAGTAGCTGAACTTATGGCAATAGTATTGGCAGAACTTATCACATTAAGTGTCATTGAAGCAGATCTATTACTCTGCAATACTTCACCAAAAACACTGCGAGCCACTACCTCAAAAGTGTAAGTGCCTTCACTTAGACCCACTATGTCAGTGAAGTTATTTGAACTAGACACTATCTTCAAAGATTCGGAACTCAACCCTCCATTTAGACGATAGTACACCAAGTATTCTGTGACCATAGCATCTGATACTCTGTCCCAAGACACTCTCACAATGCTATCTGCCAGTGCTCGCAGCTCTATGTTGGAAACTACAGCTGCATGTAAAAAAAAAAGTATGTAAAGTAATTCATAGTCTAGCAAAGCCAGACCTTTACTCAATCACTACACTACGAAAGTTTGGGGATTCAAATATATTTAGGTGAATGGTCATGCAAAGTAATAAAGCTCTGTATTTGGCCAGGACTATGCTGAAGCCTGAGTGACAGAAAAAAAGATGAGGAGTAGCTAAAGTCCTTTACTCCAGCATATACTTACTGTCTCCACCTATGCATATTAGTAGGCTACACACAAAGCTTACTGCTATAATTTTCCTACTTATTTACTGTAGCAAACTGAGCAGGTTACTCATTTCAATTACTGCATGATAGGTAGAAAACATATTGAATCCTACTTGATACTTTCCTGATACAGAAAATATTTGCAACACTGTTAGAGTCATGCCATGAGCAAAGAAAATTTATAGTCTTCCTCAAAAATGCTGGGGGGACACAAAGCCTACATTGGAATCACCAGAACATTTATAGTGTAGTGATCAGGTAAAATTTTAGCAGATTGGACTCTAATAAACAAATGTGACCAAACCTTCCCTGTTAATTTTGCATGCCACACTATCCAAAGATGCAGTTATCCATAACGACAAGCTTATTGAATGAGAGTGATAATAATGCTATGGTAAAGACATACGTGGTTGACGAAAGGTCATAAATGTTGATTGAAATGTAGTTGATGTTCCAGTTCCAGCTCTAGTGGTGGCACTCAAAGTGATATCAGATATGACTGACCCAGGATTTAGGCCAGAAATCGTATAATTTTGGGGTTCAGAGAGTGTAGTAATAACATCTGAAACTAACTTTGGATTTCCATTCACTCTATATTGGATGATATAGCTTTGTATAACTCCATTACGCATGTCTGGTGGACTCCATACTAAGTCTACTGTATAGTAAGTAGTTGTCCCAATTAGACCAGATACTGGACCTGGAACTATACAAATATAATCAGGTAAAAAATAAACAAAATAATATTTCATAATCAATTAAGTTAACTCCTTATATTCACCATCACATACCATCAAATAAAAAGTTCACACAGTCCAAATACCAATATAACTGACTTGTACTAGAAAAAATATCGCAAAAAAAAAAATTGGCTAAAAGTCTAAAATTAAAGTTAACTACATTATATAATTACCATCTTCAGAAGTAGTGAGTGGTCCAATGAACATAGAGAATGGTCCAGTACCATTGATATTGACTCCAGCCACACTGAAATTATATGAAGTGAAGGGAGTGAGTCCAGTGATTGTAAATTGAACAGTGTTGCTGCCAGTATTAGTGAGAATGAGGTTATTATCACCTACTGGCGCAAACTGGATGTCATAACTTAAAATCAATCCATTTCTCTCCTCACAAGAGATGACATTCCACTCAAGAGTAACACTTCTGGATGTTATACTTGTGTCTCGTAAATTGCTAGGAGCAATAGAAGGCACTATACAAATAAAGACATCACAATATTTTATGACCACATAATGGATTGATTCCATACCAGTTTCCCAACAAAAATGTACCATATGCAAATTAGCTAAATCTAAAAAAATGAAATTTGTATTAGGGGTAATTGATTTGGATATATAAATGAAGGAAAGTTTAATTAAAGATTGATTATAAATAATATTTGTATGGATAAATACATGTCCCACTTAAATAAGTCCAATTTTCACCTAAAAATGAAGTTTTTGGGCTTACCAGGGATTTTAGCAGTCAACAAGTCTCAGTTTAACATTATAAGACCTACATGACTTAATTAATAAATACTCGATAAAAATCACTAAAAATGCCATCCTTGACTTGATAAATATAGAAGCTAGAGTATTAATGTTATAACTATCAGTAACTCTTGCTTTATTCATGCTCCTTGTTTGTTTTTTGTTTACTTGTTTGTTTGTTGTTGTTGTTTTTATTGGTATTTTGTATGTCAGATTAGTTTAGATTTAATTAGCTTAAGGTGCACCAGTAGAGAATTCGAATGTGTTTAGCTCTATACTTTCTTTGAATTACAATTATCTAACAATTAAAATATTATTTCTGGTACAAAAATAAAAACTCGCATCATTTCTTCCAATCTCACTGTTCCCCTCACTTCCTCTCTACATTTTCTGGTCAAGTAGTATCTTAAAATTCATTCTTCACTTACCAGTAGTCAGAGTAGTAATCAAATATAGATTATCATCTTCTCTAGTTGTGCTCAAACTAATGCTTGTAACACTAACGGAGTACACAGTGTGCTCTCTCAGTCCTTCAACTATGACAGTACTTGAACTACTGTTACCAGTCCTAACATGAGCTTCCACGGCACAAGTTGAGTCAGCAGTTTTTCTCAGAGTTATGATATAATGTTCCGCAGGAAGACTTCCACTTGCTTCATTGACAGAGAATGTAGCTGAAGAAGAAGTGATGTCTATTAATGTGACTGATGGCTGCAACAAAGCTAATAAAAAAAAAAAGCAAAATAAATCACCCTCCAATTTCATTAAACACGATTAGCTATAGCCATCATAGACTCCAAAGATATTTTTATTTTCCTTAATTAAGCTTCAAATCAGGTATCTGCTATAAGTGAGTATGATACTCACAGATATACAAGAGTCATTGTACGACAGATATACATGAATAGTTTCTCTTATTAAATCACTTCAGTTAGTGTCAAAGTGATGTTTGATGAAATTTCATATGGTCAAATTAATTCATGGTACATTGTATAAAATTTAGGTCAAGGTAATACTTGTAGTGAAATGAAAATGATCAAAACCAGACTCAGAATCAAACCAGACTCAGAATCAAACAGCAGATTGAAACTTAAATTCAATTTACAAATAGCAATGAAAGGACTATCCACAGGAAAATGTTTACTTTGAAAAAATTCTCAGTTTTATAGGGGAAAAAAGCATGCATTGCACTTTTACAATACTCATTTCTTTATTCTATTTTCCTATGAATGTAGCCATCAAAATTTTTCTGTAGCAACAAAGAAACGATTGAGAGTATAGTACACAAAAGGGAGTTTAGAGGGGAAACTTTCGCTGAGGAAATATCCTCTCTTCCCCATCCCCTGAAACCTATTATTATATGGTTATATAAATAAGATAAATCAATAATAGCTAAGTGTAAAAAAGCAATAGCAGCAGCTGTAACATTTTAGGTTTGGTATTTGACTAACCGACTGACTGTATTGGCCTACTGGCAATACTGAGAAGAAGCCATGCATGATGTGCACAGTAATTGATCAATGAAAACATGTATTGATAATGTTGACTAAGCATGCACCATATCTCAAAAGGGGAGTTCGTTGGAGCAAGTTCCATCAATAGATCTAAAGGTAGAATATCATTATTTTAACTGACCTAGCTAAAATATTGGATAGATTTTATTTTATAGCACAATATGAATATTTTGGATTTAGTATTAAACAAGCAGGAAAATGCATTATAGATAAATTCACCATATAGCTATACCTTTTGTAGTTCTGCATGAGTAGCTAGTGTGACAACTATGTTGAATAGCTAAGGCTATAGCTATACGTAATATCAGAAAGATATTATATTGCTAGATTTCTACTCTGTGCTAGCAGAGAGTCTAGCCTCCCTTTATATTACTTACTACTGCTTTGAGAAATAATTGTCTTCATTAGTAAAAAACCAAGAACAAAAGGAAGAAAACCACGACCCATTCTTGATCCCACAGGCTGTTTGCTAGTCAAAAAAGTGGGCGTTTCACAAGACCGTACAGTCAAGTTGGTAAGGATCGCCTAGTTGACTTCTGTTCTCTCATTAACTCGTAATTGTAAGTTAGTCACTCTTAGTATGAAGTAAGAAGTATTACGGTAACTCTGCTATTAGTGTGAAGTGTGGAGACCTATTACAGTGACCTATTATAGTGACCTTTCGTAGTGGTACCGCTGGTTTCACTGATTTGATGAGAGTTGTTCTACACATTCACCATCATGTCGCTACATACTGTAAGTTGTCTATAGAAGTGGAGGACACAGAGAGTATTGAGGAAGTAATTCTTGTTTTGGTTTGTACTATGTATTAATAACTAGGAGTATCTCTGCTGCTGTTAGATGGCACAGTGGCTGCCCTTTATGAGTCACACTATTGAAAGGATGTCTGTCAGATTAGTACTAGTTTTCAGAGTAAAGAGATGACATTGTGGGATGATTCAACTGTGCACATGAGAATGTACAACTGATTTGATCATTAACTTAAATCATATTATAGTTACAGTTTTTAAACAGAACTGAATATCTGAATGCATGGCTTACCTTTTCACAATTGCTGCCAACTGCTACTGGACTCCAAATGTATTTAAGCTTACTTTAGAGATCACCACAACTATGAGTAACTTTTAAAAAATCCAAACAAGTCTGCCCAGTAATCTCCATCATTAAACATTACCCAAAGAAATGACAAAATATCTCTCTTTATTCGACCTAACTACTCACTTTCTAGCTCTTAGATTTGACATGTACAACATAATGTCTTTCCCCTTATATGTCGTACAATAGTTGGGGTGAGGCTTTTTATGTTTACAAATCACTACCAGTTTAGTTTGATGTTTAGTTGCGCTGTAAAATGCTATGATGTTTAGTTGCGCTGTAAAAACATGGGTGAAAAGGCAGGTAAGCTAACTTTTAATGCATTCTTACAATTTCAAATGTTCTCACTATTTCCCCTTCTAATAAGCATATTGACTCAATATTTCGGCCAGTGATAGCCTAGCCAGTAGTTTAGCCTACCATGGTTGGGTGTACAAATAGTTGACGAAAACTTTTTATACATTTACTTGTTTTTATTTTAGAAAGAAGGGAGCCTGTATAAGCACAAGTCTTTTCCCAAGAAGTGGGCGTATAGGTACTTCAAACTGAACAAGACATACTTGCACTGCTTTGAGACACAACATGTAAGTCACTTCAAACTACTCGGCCCCAGGCCAACAGAAATGTCATTGTGTGTGTTCAGAGCTTGAACCCTAAGGACAGTATCGTGCGTACTAATATCAGTGCAGTGGAGACATCCAATGCTTTTCCTGATAAAGTGTACGCTTTCACAGTTTTCTCTAAGTCAGACAAGTGGCACCTAGCAGCTGCAGATGAGGTAAGGGGTCATTCAGGTAGATGGACTGCATTTCTATAGGTTTGTTTTGTGTTCATTTAGACGGAGAGGAAAGAGTGGATGGAGGTGCTGACAGCACACGTGAGTTGAGGTGTGGGGCTAGCAGCATGTGTTAGCTGTGGAATCAATTAGATGAGCTCCTATCACTAGCTGTGGAATCAGTCAGATGAGGCTCCTATCATTAGCTGTGTAATGATCAGATGAGGGTCCTATCATTAGCAGTGTAATGAATCAGATGAGGCTCCTAAGCAGTGTAATGAATTAGATGAGGCTCCTATCCATTAGCTGTGTAATGATCAGATGAGGGTCCTATCATTAGCTGTGTACCGATCAGATGAGGTTCCTATCATTAGCTGTGTAATGAATCAGATGAGGCTCCTGTTATTAGCAGTGTAATGAATTAGATGAGGCTCCTATCATTAGCTGTGTAATGATCAGATGAGGCTCCTATCATTAGCTGTGTAATGATCAGATGAGGGTCCTATCATTAGCTGTGTAACGATCAGATGAGGTTCCTATCATTAGCTGTGTAATGAATCAGATGAGGCTCCTATTATTAGCAGTGTAATGAATTAGATGAGGCTCCTATCATTAGCTGTGTAATGATCAGATGAGGGTCCTATCATTAGCTGTGTAACGATCAGATGAGGGTCCTATCATTAGCTGTGTAATGAATCAGATGAGGCTCCTATTATTAGCAGTGTAATGAATTAGATGAGGCTCCTATCATTAGCTGTGTAATGATCAGATGAGGGTCCTATCATTAGCTGTGTAATGATCAGATGAGGCTCCTATCATTAGCTGTGTAATGAATCAGATGAGGCTCCTGTTATTAGCAGTGTAATGAATTAGATGAGGCTCCTATCATTAGCTGTGTAATGATCAGATGAGGCTCCTATCATTAGCTGTGTAATGATCAGATGAGGGTCCTATCATTAGCTGTGTAACGATCAGATGAGGTTCCTATCATTAGCTGTGTAATGAATCAGATGAGGCTCCTATTATTAGCAGTGTAATGAATTAGATGAGGCTCCTATCATTAGCTGTGTAATGATCAGATGAGGGTCCTATCATTAGCTGTGTAACGATCAGATGAGGGTCCTATCATTAGCTGTGTAATGAATCAGATGAGGCTCCTATTATTAGCAGTGTAATGAATTAGATGAGGCTCCTATCATTAGCTGTGTAATGATCAGATGAGGCTCCTATCATTAGCTGTGTAATGAATTAGATGAGGCTCCTGTTATTAGCAGTGTAATGATCAGATGAGGCTCCTATCATTAGCTGTGTAATGATCAGATGAGGGTCCTATCATTCGCTGTGTAATGATCAGATGAGGCTCCTATCATTAGCTGTGTAACGATCAGATGAGGTTCCTATCATTAGCAGTGTAATGATCAGATGAGGTTCCTATCATTAGCTGTGTAATGAATCAGATGAGGCTCCTAAGCAGTGTAATGAATTAGATGAGGCTCCTATCATTAGCTGTGATGATCAGATGAGGGTCCTATCATTAGCAGTGTAATGAATCAGATGAGGCTCCTATCATTAGCTGTGTAATGATCAGATGAGGTTCCTATCATTAGCTGTGTAATGATCAGATGAGGGTCCTATCATTAGCTGTGTAATGAATTAGATGAGGTTCCTATCATTAGCTGTGTAATGATCAGATGAGGGTCCTATCATTAGCTGTGTAACGATCAGATGAGGTTCCTATCATTAGCTGTGTAACGATCAGATGAGGTTCCTATCATTAGCTGTGTAATGATCAGATGAGGGTCCTATCATTAGCTGTGTAATGAATCAGATGAGGCTCCTATCATTAGCTGTGTAGTGAATCAGATGAGGCTCCTATTATTAGCAGCTGTGTAATGAATCAGATGAGGTTCCTATCATTAGCTGTGTAATGATCAGATGAGGTTCCTATCATTAGCTGTGTAATGAATCAGATGAAGCTCCTATCATTAGCTGTGTAATGAATCAGATGAGGGTCCTATCATTAGCTGTGTAACGATCAGATGAGGTTCCTATCATTAGCTGTGTAATGAATCAGATGAGGCTCCTATCATTAGCTGTGTAATGATCAGATGAGGTTCCTATCATTAGCTGTGTAATGAATCAGATGAAGCTCCTATCATTAGCTGTGTAATGATCAGATGAGGTTCCTATCATTAGCTGTGTAATGAATCAGATGAAGCTCCTATCATTAGCTGTGTAATGATCAGATGAGGTTCCTATCATTAGCTGTGTAATGAATCGGATGAGGCTCCTATCATTACATGGACAGGGGGCTATCCTTCCTAACTAGCACCAGCTTTTCTGCAAGCCATGTACATCTCTTACAATCTTCTTATAAACACACGAGAAATGATTTCTTGAACACTGTTGTTAAGCACCAAAGTCTAAAGATTTTTTTTCCCAGTTCAACTGTGAGAATGCTTAAGTCCTGGCTTACTAATTTTGCAATTGAGGATATCTATGCATATATGCAGTCCCTCACCTGAGATCAATGTTATTTTTATCTGACCCCCACAATTTTCACTGTTAAAAAGCACTAAATAGAGAATTTTATTTTTTCTCAAAGTATATAGCCCCACCCTCTAATGCTAACGTTTCCTCCCCTAGTGAAAATTTCTGTATCAAACTCTGGACCTTGAATGATAGCATACGTTGTCGAAGTGTAATGTTGCAATGTGGGATCACTTTATTAGTCATTTGCATATGGTTTCTATGGTTGCTTTATTGAACTCAAACTTGTGTTGCTATAGCTACCCCCTGGTTCATCAGTTGATACCAGTCAACCAGAGAAGCAGCCACTAACTCTGGGAGAAGATGACCCACCATGTAAGTTGTGGGTTAATATGTTAGAATGGTTGCAGCTTACATGGTTTATCCTGCGGCACACTGTACATACCAACTACTACCCACCCACTATTTATCCCTATTCTGCAGCACTAGTTATTGGGTTAGTTTGACTGAGGTGACCGCCTGGAAGTTTTCCCCAATCAACAGGGCTGATTGAGGATAATTAAAGGGGCAGGCTGAATCTGTGTTAATCCTTGCAGCCACAGAATCAATAATAGCAGCAAGCTGACTGTCAGAATGTTATCCCTTGCAGCCACAGAATCAATAATAGCAGCAAGCTGACTGTCAGAATGTTATCCCTCTCCCAGATAAAGACTGTGGGGGGTTGGTGGGAAGCTCATAAACTGTGCTCTGTATAGTTCTATTGAATGCTAATACAAGTTTCCTTTTCCTATGTGTTGCCTGGTACGCTTATGCCCACCAGGCAACCTTTTACCACACCCATAAAAGTTTCCTCCCGGGATGAACCTTGATGAACTTACAGCAGCCAACCACTGTTTGTTTACTTGAACCTTGTTGTTCAACAACATGCACACACACATACACGTATTAGCACCCACGGAGTCAGTTCCTCAGATGCCAGGCTACATGGTCTCTCACATGCAGCAATCTACCACTTCAGCCCCACCCTCTTATGATGATGCATGTTCGTCAAAGCAGAAATACTCGTACGGAGAGAAGAGCTAGCTGTCACGTACAGACCACTGGTTTGTTTGCCGACCAAAAGCAGAATCCATTTTATATCATCACTTGTCTTACATATTTATTGCAATTATTTTAAGTCAATTGAATTATGTCGTGAAATGAATTTATTACCTGCTCTAGGTATAGTAACAGAATTAGATTTAGCTTGGCAATATCACACACCTCCTTTGAAGCATGTTTAATTTCCAGGTACTAATGTACTAAATAAGGCATGGAGGATATGTTACCAAGTTTGGCACAAAAGACATGGTTAGTTGAATTAGTATACAATGTGTGGATCAACTAGAAATGACACAATATGCTATAATCCATTACATATGTATCACTAGCGATAACTATTTGCTAGCTAAAGTCGTATACTGTATTTTTCTAGAATATGTGTAATTCTCCATCAGGTTATATCAACTAATGCTATGGTTAGAGTAGGTTTCCCTATCAACACATGCCACAGTGATATTTAGCAATGTGATTAGTAGTGACTGTAAATATTGCATTGAAATTGAGAGAGTACAGCTGTAGGAGGCAAGTGCACACACAATGTCAAGTGAAGTGACATGAAGATTTGTAGAATGAATGAATTCTGCAACAAAAACAAAACGAGGCTATAGCATCTGTCAGCAAGATAATAAATACAGCATTGGAGTTGTATCTGAATAGGGTTGAGATTTTTTGGGATAGTGGCAGAAGTTGGAAGAAAAAAACAACTGAATGAGTCGGTGTAAGGGTTGCAGTGAAAGTTTTACAAATACCACCTCACAAGTGTCAGTCTGTAAGTCTGTGAAGAGATATACGGAAGATGAATTAGTGATTAAAGTTTCTGGAGATAAGTACTAGTAGTTCTTCCAAGCAGCTGGCACCCATTGAGGCTCGTACTCAAGACGTCTGGTGACTTCCTTGAGCATGTCAGTGGCCACTCCGAAGTCATCGTTCACAATGATCCAGTCAAAGTAATGGCCATATTGGGACTCTATCTGGTAGCTCTCCTTCACGATCTGCTGAAGCTCAACCTCCTGCATCACAACATGCAGCAACATTGGAATCAATAACACAATCTATAATGAATGAGCAGAGTACCACATCACTGCATTACATCAACAGGATGAATCAATGATACACACCAAGTATGGGTCGTCCCCTCGCACACACTCACTACCTTAGTTGGCAGATAATGCACATAAATGGGTCCATCTAAAGACCTAAGGATGTGTTTAATTGTAATGTAAGTAAACATCCATCAAGATTCCAGAGAACTTGAATTGGAACTAATAGTATTAAAGAGTTGCATATGAATCATGGACCACTAACTGTGTAGACTGGTGTGTTGTCAGCAGACTGAGAAGGCAGGCGCTTCTTGCCTTTCTCTTGCCCCACCTTCCTTGTGGCCTGCAGTCGCTCGAGTCTAGGAGATGCCACAAATATGACGTATGGCTTCAGACCAGAATGTCTCAACTTCTTCAATGCCTGAATTACAAATAGAGATCACATAGATGTATTTAACCTCTCCTTGATAAAAGTTATCATCTTGACATCATGCTTATCTAGATGTTTAAAAAATGACATTGTGTTGTAATAACACTTCTGCGTGTCCCCTCCCATTGAAGGTGTGGATTACCTGAGGATGCACATCGAGCACTGGAACACAATTAGACTCCATCACTTGCTTGATAGCAGAAAAGGCAGTGCCATAAAAGTGACCTTTAACCTCTCCGTATTCCAGGAAGCGGTCTTGCTCAATGTCCCTCTCAAACTCTTCCTTCGTTACGTACACAAATTCTCGACATTTGACGTCCGTTGGTTTCAGCCCATGAGTCGCATCTAAACACACATACGTAATGAGGGATGAGACAATTAGCTATAGCATAAATATGACATCATCAAATAGTACCAATAGAACTAAGAAACATGACTATCACTAAACAATGCTAACAATCTGATAAGGTAACGTCTCCCCAAGTGACTTACATCTTAAGACAGGCTGGTACAGGGAGGGATTAGAGTTGACAAGTTTCCTGATGAGCGCCTTACGTCCAACTCCGGGAGCTCCTACTAAAACTATTGGCCGACATGCACTGGGGTCAGGGTCCAACCTCACCACTTCCTCATACGTGGGGATCTCATCACCCACACCGAGGATATCTATACAAACAAAATATATACTGTACACACTCATCAAAACAATTACTCCCTTCTTACTACTTCTCACTAAAATAATATCTAAGGTACACGTAAAGGGGAAATCCCAGCCAAGTCACTGCTATTCAAATATACAATTAACTAGCAAGTACATTAATCACATACAGTAGTGCTATAAGAACACTTCTATTCTATTGTTCTATGTATGTATTACAGCTACCCACTCACTACTACTTCTTTCTCCTGTATTACCACTCCATACTTACTGCTGGGTGGTGTGTTCTGATAATAAATTTTCTTTTTCTTCTTCTTGGAAAATAATCCCCGCAGTCCTTTCTTGGCAGGTTCAGAGGTGCTGTACGGATATGACCGGACCATTGCCTCGCGCCTAACAAGAGAATGAAATACCACACACATCATATATAGCGTACACATCACATATAGTGTACATATTACATATAGTGTACACATTACATATAGTGTACATATTACATATAGTGTACATATTACATATAGTGTACATATTACATATAGTGTACATATTACATATAGTGTACATATTACATATAGTGTACACATCACATATAGTGTACATATTACATATAGTGTACATATTACATATAGTGTACACATCACATATAGTGTACATATTACATATAGTGTACATATTACATATAGTGTACACATCACATATGTGACCGGATTTGTGAAAACCCGGCTAAACGCGGCATCTAAAGTTTTCTAATTTATTCTACCAGTAGGCTGCACGGGGCCTTGGGATGCCTTCCTCCTAATTTGGAAGCTGTAGCACAAGCCGTCTTCGCCCTACGCACTACAACACTTCAGTATTTTTGCTAAACTTATTATTGCTGATTTCGAAAAAACGCCGGGTAAAGGTGTTGCTAAGGTCAGGGGGCGTGGCTTGTGTCCGTATACTATTACTGCGTGTCTCCGGGACACTACGGAATAAACCGGTTACAGGCAGATTGAAAGAAGTCTAAAAGGCTTAATGCAGGGCTCCTTAAGAAACTAAGATGACGAGAATTGCGTGAGTACGTGAATTATGTAGAACAGCAAGTGAATTAGTTAGCTACAGTTTTTTCCCGGCTGTTAGTGAAAAGCCCGCCAATAATTTCTTAGCAACTCTCCGTACACGAGTCCAACCGGCTAGTGTTTCTAGTCTCCTAGTGTGAGTTCTAGAGCACGCCAGAGCTTACAACTGCGTCATAAGCTAGAGCTAACTGGTGTCTATCCATTTCTGCCATAAAAATTTTTTCAAAAAAAATCGACCCATAAGGCTTTACCCGGTGATACTGAAAAAAATTGTTTGCCGCGTTTAGGCGGATTTTCCCAAATCCGGTCACATATAGTGTACATATTACATATAGTGTACATAATTATGGTGTGTGTGTGTGTGCGTGTAACTTACTGCTGCTGTAGGTGCATTGATGGCACTAGACCTGGCAGAGACGCCCCACCTTCATCAAACACCTTACAAGCCTACAAAGAAAATTAATTGTGCACTGTGATGAGTGAGCTCTTCCTAATAGAGACACAATTATCATTAATTAATTAATGAGTACAGGAAATAATAGCCCACTTTTTAAGTTGACAGCAAAGAACTTGTTTCAGTGCAAAGCCACTTCCGCACTGTAGCCATTCCAATGAGGGTGACTATGTTTAGATCAAGTCTTACTCTATGCAATGAGCCAAGCCATCAGGTTTTGCGACTAATTAATCTGGTAAAGGGTTTTCAATGTCATAACCACTACTGTGATTAGACAAAAATTCAGCATTATGGGTTGTTGTTGTTTTTTTGGCCTTTTAGGGGGTATTTCCCCCCCCCCCCCCCCCCTCTTTTCTCCCCTCCCTGAAAATGGTTGAGCCTCCCCTGAAAATTATTACGATCTTCATAGCGACTTTAGCCACAAATTTTTCATCAACATCATGGAAATGAGAACCTCCCCCCCCCCCCCCCCCCCCCCCCCAAAATGTTGATTGGACCCTTCTCAAGTTTAATTTAGTGCCTCATTTGGCAATTATAATGGAAACAAGTTTTTAAAAACTTAAATGTACAAAACAAAGAAGTTCAGTAAAAGATAAACTTTCACTCATTGATTGGCTATTGCAAAAATGAATGAGTGCAAGAGCAATGTCAAGTTAGTTGGTTGCTTGCTGGCAGTACTTGTTGCTTCATATGTGGCAAAGTTTGATAAAAAGTGCAACATCACAAACCGCTGCAATTTTAGACAGTACAGTATTATCAATCTATCCTATCCCTGGTAAATACTCTCTTGCTACACTCACATCTAGTATTATACTTTATAGCCTCTACCTATAGCTATCAGGACCCGCCCTCATCCACTACAGTTCACACATAGTATTTAGACACACAGCTTCCCAGCCCCACACACCTGCCACCAGTTTGGGTCATCTTGCTGCACTATCTCCAAGATGTCTTCCTTGTGCAGTACTAGGGCCAGTGCCTTACAGGGAACCTCATCATCATGGCCGCCATCATAACTGAAGTGAGCACGCATGTATTTCTACAGCAGGAAAGACAACAAACAAGCAATATCAAAATCAAGTTTTTTTTACAACAATTTCTAAAGACTATGTTAAAAAATAAAACCTACAAAAACCATATACATACTCCTAACTTCAAACAATAATTTCCATAACTCACTGGTTCATATGCCACATCATAACTCACTGGTTCATACGCCACGTCATAACTCACTGGTTCATACGCCACGTCATAACTCACTGGTTCATACGCCACGTCATAACTCACTGGTTCATACGCCACATCATAACTCACTGGTTCATACGCCACGTCATAACTCACTGATTCATACGCCACGTCATAACTCACTGGTTCATACGCCACAGCATAACTCACTGGTTCATACGCCACATCATAACTCACTGGTTCATACGCCACATCATAACTCACTGGTTCATACGCCACATCATAACTCACTGGTTCATACGCCACATCATAACTCACTGGTTCATACGCCACGTCATAACTCACTGGTTCATACGCCACGTCATAACTCACTGGTTCATACGCCACGTCATAACTCACTGGTTCATACGCCACGTCATAACTCACTGGTTCATACGCCACGTCATAACTCACTGGTTCATACGCCACGTCATAACTCACTGGTTCATACGCCACATCATAACTCACTGGTTCATACGCCACGTCATAACTCACTGGTTCATACGCCACAGCATAACTCACTGGTTCATACGCCACTTCATAACTCACTGGTTCATACGCCACAGCATAACTCACTGGTTCATACGCCACAGCATAACTCACTGGTTCATACGCCACATCATAACTCACTGGTTCATACGCCACATCATAACTCACTGGTTCATACGCCACATCATAACTCACTGGTTCATACGCCACATCATAACTCACTGGTTCATACGCCACATCATAACTCACTGGTTCATACGCCACATCATAACTCACTGGTTCATACGCCACATCATAACTCACTGGTTCATACGCCACAGCATAACTCACTGGTTCATACGCCACTCATACCTCACTGGTTCATACGCCACGTCATAACTCACTGGTTTCATACGCCCACGTCATAACTCCCTGTTTCATACGCCACAACCACATCATAACTCCTGTTCATACGCCACGTTCATAACTCCGTTCATACGCCACAGCATAACTCACTGGTTCATAACGCACTTCATACCTCACTGGTTCATAGCGCCACAGCATAACTCACTGGTTCATACCCACATCAATACTCACTTGTTCATATACGCCACATCATAACTCACTGTTCTAACCGCCCCCCCCCCCCCCCCCACATCATAACTCACTGGTTTCATAACGCCACTCATAACTCACTGGTTATACCCACATCATAACTCACGGGTTTCATACCCACATCATAACTCACTGGTTCATACGCCCCATCATAACTCACTGGTTTCTACGCCACTCATAACTCACTGTTCATACCCACAGCATACTCACTGGTTTCGGACTCCACGTCTAAACTCACTGGTTCATACCTCCACGTCATAACTCACGAGTTCATACGCCAACGTCATAACTCACTGGTTCATACGGCCACGGCTCATAACTCACTGGTTCATACGCCACGTCATAACTCACTGGTTCATACGCCACGTCATAACTCACTGGTTCATACGCCACGTCATAACTCACTGGTTCATACGCCACGTCATAACTCACTGGTTCATATGCCACGTCATAACCGTCATCATGGACTGGAATTATAGTGAAAGACAGAATACTGTCTGAGGCAACATCTCCAGACTAAATAACAACAAGACAAGACAAAGACAACAAGTAAGTTGGTCAATATAATTTCTATATATATGTACACCAGAATATACTCTACACAATTCGTACACCAACACACACACACACACACACACACACTTACCATGAGGTGAATGATATCTTCTGTTCTCATGCCTGCCACTGGTATGCCATTTACCTCCAGTAGTTCATCTCCTTCACGTAGCTTATCTATGACAACACACACTCAGTCACCATACTATACACTAGCCAGCAATACAGGCTTCCTATTCATCACACTGATCAGTTCTTTCTTCTCCGTATTGTTCCTTGAAAACAGCCCCCATGGTATGTACGTATTAGACTATACCTACACACAACTCCAGGCAAGCACTCACCACTAGCCTCAGCATCACAACCCTTGAGCAGTCTGCCAATGAAGACAGCATCTCCTTGCTTGTATATAGTACACCCCTGCACACACGCACACACACAAGTAGCTACCACTACAATACAATGCAGCTTCACTCACTAGAGGTCTGTTAGTTCTCTCCAGGAGGACTATAGTGGCCCCTTCTTTCCTGTTGGAAGGCACGTCTCTTGAGGAGACTGCATGTCTCTGTGGAGTGGATATGGCATGGAAGTTGTCTATTGATGGGGAGATGATGATGTCTACAGGATCATGTGCTGTGCGATGAAACTGGGCCTCAGGCACATAAAGGTCAAAGGTAGCAACTTTATCATGGCAGAACAAGGCAGCCTATACATACGTACAACATACATTAAAAAATGTACCAATAGTAAATAAAAAATTGACATTCTTTGACCAAGCTATGATAAAACTTTCTGTTGATATGTTATAGATACCACGAATCAAATTTCTAAATATGAAGTCCGTACTGTACTTGTGTCGTTCTCGCACACAATTCAAGTAAAATAACAACATTGCCTAAATGATGTTATTTCTTAGGAGCCACCTAATATTCATTCACAGGAAATACAGGTTCCCAAAACACAAGGTGCATATTAAGAGTGTCTGTCTGTCTGTTCACTAGTAGCTCTGTAACCTGACCTACTCCACACAGTCCTCTACCACACACGATCCTCCTCACACCCACACCTCCTTCAAATCACTATTTAAATTCAGGTTATATAACTTCAAATTTCTGCTTCAAACTGATTAGCAAACCAGTTGAAACACATGGATGTCCAATTATTTACTATCCAATTTTCAGATATATATGTACATTCTGGCTAGAAAGATAATACACAGAGCATATTCCTACAAGATACCACACATGTACTACGTACCTGTACATCAGCACTTCTCAAGAGTTCCCTGAGCTCCTCCACGTCAGCAGAGGGCTGTGTGTGGTGATGCAGGTGCTCCCTCATCTGAACATATCACAGACAACTAGTAACAAGTTGTAGCATATTGCTGCACATTCATACAGCACTGATAAATAAAGCTTCACCCATATTAGCATTCACCAAGTATTTGAGCAGCAATTCTTATTACATGTACATTCAGATTTATAGTCGTACTGACATACTACTCTTGCTACCAAATGTGCCAGTGTATAGAATAGATGGTAGGCATAATCGTACTTTGTTGTAGCTGATACATTATCTGTACAGTCAGGCATTTGCTGCACTAGGACAACCAACACTAAAGGCCTCAGATTTCAACAACTTACAGCACAGTGGAAGGTATTAAATATTCAATGAATCAAACTTGCCATTTGTGTGCTAGGAACTATTCTCTTCATGACAGGTTGCATAGACCCAGACAGTAGATTGATGATGTCATCATGAACCTAACATCACAACACAATAAACTAGCATTTGCTCATACATACACACATACACACAGACTGATCTAGTAATTCTTTAAACAAAATATCATCAACCCAAAACACATGTGCACTATTGACACTCAATATAAAAGATATTGTCTGAAATGGCAGACGTGTGAATCAGTTTATATGGACTACAAATCAAAACCTCCTCCACAAAGAGGGCAGAAGGTGTGAATGTTAGTGATATAGTCTAGAGGTGTGAGTTGTTATGGAGAACTACATCACAACAGCTACTCAGCACATCCTAACAGCTACAGCTACTCACATGCTTGGCTTCCTGAAAGGAGTTGCTCTTCAGCATGTCTTCCAACATCTTCAGGTCCTCATCTTCTTCCTGGCCACTCATAGACTTCAGAGTGTCTAGAAGAGAGTCAATATCTATACGCACACACACACACACCACCACCACAACAGAGCCATTCATATATTGTTCAATATTTCTCTTTTTGTCTTATGCACTAGTCCACTATTTCTATTACGTATGTACATATGACTTACGTTTGTTGCTAAATGAAGTAGGTCTATTTCTAACTTTCATTGAAGACTCTAGGGATCCTGTTGCAGATACTGCTTGACCAGGACGCAACAATGAGTTCGAGGTCTGTAGAGACTGGGAAAGTGAATCAGGTAATGGTGTAGACTGGCTGACCGGATCCACTAATGAGATTGAAACATCTGTCACTTGAATCACTTCAGATACCTGTCTCTCTGCTAGCTGAGTTGATGATGGTTGTATTGTTGTACAATCATCACTAGCACTCGTCTTGGTGACAACCTCTGCACCCCCGTCCTCCTGGACTGACTCTGCAGCATGTGATGAAGTAATGGGAGAGTGTGTGTGGAAGAAGTCGCTGCCACATCCTGTCTCACTCTCCACCTCCTTCCATATCTCAAACATCTGATTCACACTGGCTTGCTTAGTCTGGTCCATTGACAGAGAATGCAAGTTGAAAGGTGTGGCACTGCTTGCCCCTTCTCCTGCTGCAGCCATACCTGACATATTGGTAGCAGCGGAACTAGTGGGTGTGGTCACTGGGGGTGTGGTTACTGCTGCTTCAGCTTCCTCTGACACACCAGAGCCAGTGGAATACGTGGCTGAGTGTCCTCGAGTGTTGCGAGGGAGAGAGCCAGAGTTACTGCCAGATTTAAAGTGTGTGGAGTAGGCCATGGCTACTCGTGCACTCTCCTGGATGTTGGCCTTTCTCTTCTGTCTCTCCATGTCAAGCGACTTTCTCTTCTCCTGGGAAACTGCTTGACCGTTGCTATCCGTGGAGTGAGATGGCGACACCACAGAAGAGCCTGAGGCTACACTGTGCTGGGAAACTCCCGACACAGCAGATGACCGCTGGGGTGCACTGTTGGGCCTTCCATGCTGACTCTGGTGGGTGTGGCTTATAGAAGTTTCTCCCCCATTCCTGTGACCCACTTCAACTTCATCCATGGATAATTTCCGAGTTGGTAATCCCTTACCAGTTGTAGTTGACTTGCGATCATCTATAGTGAATCCATCCACATCTTCGATACTGTTGGTGTCTATACTGTGAGCATCTGCCATGAACTTAGGGGCACCATGTCTATGCTCTCCGTCTACCCCAGTGGGGTGTCCCCCACCGGCTATGGGACTCCCCCCACAGATGACCATGCTGGGTAGGCTGGACTGGGGGAGGGCGTCAGACTGCACACGAGATATATCCAGACTGCCAAGATGAGAGAAATTGTGCATTTTAGGATTTATTAATGGAGCAAGATTAAAATTTGAAGACTGATCTTCCGAATCTCCATTAGAGTTGTACCTTGCCTGATACACAAGAGAATAAGGCAATTGTAAAGACGAAGAGTTTACACATGACATAGCTAATACACACAAATATCATGATTCTTATTAGTAAATAATACAGTGGTGTAGGATGAAGAGGAAGATTCCAGAAGATGGAGTCCCCCCCCCCCCCCCCCAATAATTTTGAAAACAATCCATTTCTCTCAAATGAACACTATTAACCCTTGAGCCCCTTTACCGAAATCAGGGTTTCATACAGAATTTTCAGTTTGGGGGGGGGAAGGGGGGGAGAGATGTTGTGTGTGGGTAAACTGAGATGGGAGAGTATGTACTTTTTACTAGCACTTCCAGTTGGAACAGCAACCGTCGAAAGATCGTTTAGTCACATGAAGATGATAAAGACCAGGCTAAGTCGCTTGCTGATGAAAACTTGATCACCTTATGAGAATTGCCATTGAAGGCCCAGACTTAAGTGAAGTTAATTTTAATGAAATTCTGGACATTTTTTAGACTGTAATTGGTATTATTATCTATTATAAAAGTTTGTGTAAAGAAATGAGTTTGGGGGGGGGGCGGGGGGTGGGGAGATCAGCTAAAGCAAGACACTAGAGAGTACTCAATAGACCATATATTTTAAGTGTGGATTATTAGTAGCAAATGTTTCGTAAAGCTGGACTTTAGATGGCTTTCTTAATGCTGAACTCAGTGCTTCATAGTTGCTTACAAGTACTTACCAGTATACTAGAGAGTTTCTGAAAGATAACACTTAATTACTTCCCTTCAATGTACTTCAAAGTGCTGTTAAGGATTACGCTTAAAGCTTAAAAATAAAACATGAGGTGAGAAACTATAGAATTCAAAGGCTTTCCCAGTGCAACTAATAACACAACCATGTTATAAACCTATCTGGTCATTTTACAGGTAAGCTTTCTATAATGCTCAACTAAAACAATCTGGATAGAACACAATTATGAGTCATTTGAAATGAGGCTAGCTCACTCGCCATTGGAGCTGAAACACACCACTTATTTATTTTAGATTTACAAACTAACTGTGTCACAACATGCAGAGTTTAGTGAGGAATCCACTAACCCACCTGACATGACGGAGAGTCTGGGTCAGAACCAATGAGAGACAAACTATGATGAGGCACGCCATTGGACGCCACACTGATGTCCTTCACCTGGCAGTTGGATGGATAGCCACGTGTCTTCATTCCATTCAGACTGACTGGCTGTTCCGTGTTGGAAACATGTCCATTCCCATGTTGAGCAGGCACATAGCTGTCCATAGCTTTCTTGTTGCCTTTGTTGTCAGCTGTCACACTCGACTCTGATGAAGAGAAATTCAGCTCTAAAGATAGTCTACCTTTGCTGTGAATATCTGTCACTTGCTCAGCATAGGGCTGACTGGCTACGACTGGGTGTGGTTGGTGGGCGTGGTTACCAACCAGACTATCAGACGTATGTGCTTTGCGAGGGCTGATGGACTGGCTAGACGTTACTTCTGATGATCTTCTTCGCGACAATTTCCTAGTCACAGGACTCGATGCCACACCCACTTCCTGTCTGCCAAGCTGTCTCTCTCCAGGGATGTTCACAGCAGTCTTATTGAGGTCCACTGAGAGAATGTGTGACACCTCACTCTCTAGAGCACTCTCAGGTGTGATGGGTGTGGCTTGCTCTACCTCCCGAGCAACGTCTAAGCCGGGTGAAGGATGAAAAAGTGTTGCTTCCGAGACTTGATCTTTGTCACCACCAGTCTGTAAACTGCTACTGCAACGTGAGGACACTACTTCACGACAAACTACTGTTGAAGCGTCACTAGGAGTTGCTGTTGAGTTCTCAGGATATTCCTCAAACTTTTCCCAGCTTGTAGGCCCAGCTTCCTCCTTGAAGACACTGGCGAGTTGGTACTGCAAAGCAGAACTATGAATATCGTAGTCAGAGACACTATCTTGAAGAATGTTGTGAGATGGCTTGCTCTGGAAAGGAGTGCGGTCTGACAACGTCCGGTGCACTCGACTATTCCTGCTGTTGTAAGGTCTGTTGAAGCTCTGAGTGAGACGTATGGACCCAGGCTGAGCAATGGTGGTGTACTCCTTGCTGGAACCGTTCAGATACAGGACAAGCTCAGCATAGGACTGGATATCAGTGCAGCTGGTCTCAGTGATGAGGTGAGTCACACTCTCCACACGGCGGGTGCGACGGCCCGATGGAGACTGGACTGTGGAGCTACACGAGGAGGAAGAAGGGGTTACTAGCTCTGGAGATGAGGGAGAAGGCAGTTCTGGTAATGGAACACTGTACTTTCTGTCTGGTAGGACCTACATTGGAAGATGTACATATAAATTATGGTAGAATGAGATAACAGTACCAAATATAATATATGGAGGACTCAAGATATTTCAGCAGTCTCTACAAGCAATGGAGATGAATATTCAGAGACACTGGGATCTCTACAGGTCAGATAAATAACAATATCGACTGACAACACTTATACACCTTTAACAATCACTTCAGCATTACGGTTTCTTTTTTATTATTTTGTTAATTAGTATTTAAATGGAGTATGAATGTTGGTAAAGATGCATAGATAAAGAGGAGGTAAATTCATGTCAAAGAAAAATCTGACATTACACAGTACAGAGAGATTTTGTCTCATCAGCAAAAACACTGATATAATAATATTTTTAAAAATTTCTCACTTCTTTTAGCTAAGGGTCACTAGTAACATGAAAGTGTCAAAATATGTGTGAGTGAGCAGTCACTATAAGAGGAAATGACCTCAGCATCTGAAGGAATCCAATTTCAGAGCAATTGGAGAATAAGGAGTGTGGGAGGCTCATTCCAGGCAAAACATTCCACATACCAAACTGTTACTTCACAACAAATCATCCCAACCATTCTGCTCAGTGGGACAAGACTTGTGAGAAGCCACTGGAGTAAGCATGCTACACACTGTGAGCACTGAGTAGTGCAATCAACACTGCTAATGTTTACACTACAGAAACCTAATAAACTCTGCCATTACTGTAATGCAATAGATACATTATAATATACATGTATTATGTAACTTCACATACAAGTGGATTAATGAATAGTTGAACGAGTTTGGACTCACTTGAAGAAAGGGAAGTATCTGTTGTTCTAGTTGGATGCTAGGACCAGCATAGTCCGGTCTAGAGCTCAACTCTAGTGCCAGGTAACAGATTGTAACACAAATCTAAACACAGAATAAACCAATGATAAAATCACATACGTACTGCAATGTAGGAGTTCAACTATCACTAATACAATTCAGTAAGCTATTCAAGCAAGAATGTACATACACTCTAGAATTACAATGATGTGTGTATGGACTAGAATCATAACAATGCACTTCAGCAGATGTGGCTAATGAAAGAGCTGAGAGTTAAAAGTCTGCACAGAGATATACAGTTACATAGAGAGTCAGCCATTTAGTCACGGAGTCAACCAGCCGCTACATTGCCACAAGTCCACATGAACACACAAAGAAAGGCATGGGTAATAAAAATGACTCGAGAATAGTGTCGCCGCCTGCCATGTGACTGCCACACCCACTTATTAAACATAGGCACTTCTAATAACTTATCTTACCTGTCTCACACTCTGTTTGCTACCAGGAGAGTTTCTACACAAATACATAAAACATAACAGAGTTTAGTTACCACCAAAACTATAACAGCCCACATAGATGTGTGGATATATGGAAAGGCATAGCACACGAATGATGTCCAACTCATCCAATTCAAATACTCTATTTACAACAATATGGAATGATTGTCCCTCCCATTCCACACATTCTAGGTGGGTTGTGCTGCAGTACGCCATTGACCAATGGCAATGAACCAGAAAGGAGTCCCTTTATCATGCGTGGGATGACAAAGAGAGAATTAGTTAAGTACAAGGAAAGAAACGCCACTCTGATCCCGGTATGAATCAACATACCATACACTGACAGGCCTTGAGAGTCTGTTTAGACTAGCCAGTATCACGCCAAGAAACTCATTCCTTCAGTGAACATATTGTGAAACAATCTTGCTCTCTAGCTGGTCTTGTATTTTAGCATAATCTCCATGGTTGCCTACAAGCCTCCCACACGTCCCCCTACCTTCTCACCCTATTCAATACTACCCCTTACCCCTTTGCTTTGTGTATATTGGAGATGGACAAGCTGGTAGTAGTGATGAGGTCTTCAGGTGAGAACAGCTGGCTTTGACTCAGACCTAGCTTGGAGCAGGCAGACAAAAAGAATGATATGTTTTCCTATGTATAAGACACCAACAGATATATTCATTAAAAACTAACCACCAAGAAATGCTCACAATCAGCTGATTGTGGTACAGTGGCCAAAGACTATGATTGTTGAACAATTAGCCTCAGGGTTACATACAGAAAATGAATCTAGGTGAGGCAAAACAACTTCAGGAGGGGCAATGAAAGTAAAATAAACTTCTCTTGCAGTACTTACAAACATAAAGTATTCTGACTTTACGTTGCGTTGCATAGCCAAAACGTTAATACAAAAGGATTTCCAAGGGAAGGGTTAAGATGGGGGGCGGGGGAGACCCTTCCCTTAAATCCTGATGCAATTCTATACAACCAAACTTGGATAACTACTGACTGAACTACAGTATGTATGGTCTACCACATTTGCAGTAGACCAACTAGACCTCACCCACTTGTTAGACACCCTCACACCTCTGCACACCTTAGAAATTCATATTAATTCCACTCACCAACTATACCAATCCTGTTTTACCCAGGCTAGGCTAATACATTAAAAGTCATAGCTAAACTTGTAAATAAACTAAGGTTCCCAAATACATCACTATCGCAAGAATTGCGGAACTGTATTGTCGTACTCGGAAGTCTGGCAGTACAGCTTGGCACAGGAGAGAGCACGTACAAGCCCTAGCTAGTACCAGCAAAATAAAAACAACTCGCCTTAAATGACTTTCACACGGCTTAAAATGTAGCAACACTCACTCACTCGCCACAGCCTCTTTTCAGAAGAGGAGACTATTTTCGACTGGCTTGAAAGACTACAATTATCCAAGCTACGATGCGTCAGCTCTCCGCATTCCGCGCGTGCTTCAGCAATGAACTCTCTGGGGGGAAACTTTTGAGCCTCGCCTCTCGCGCACCCATCCAGCCAGTTCGCGCAAGAAACAAGCCCAGCCCACGAGCAGGCCTCGAGAAAACGAGCCCGCACACTGCGAGCCCCGCCACCAGACTGTTGACAATCAATAACTTACTCTCCAAGCAAATGGACTCCTTATCTTGTTTATTTTTCTGATCAGTCCTGGAGCCAGGTGCTGAATGAGCCTACACAGACAAACCATCCAATTCACCATGGTACATACCCAGCCTATCAATGTCATTTAATCTCTAACTCTCAATTTCTTTGTTAAATCGTTGGTTCATGTACATTCATTAACCCTCAGTGTGCATGCATGGAGGGTTATAGTAGTTGTCCTGTTTGTCTGTCGCACTCTGATTTTGGATAATACTGATTTACTTATCTTTACCCAGTCTCTACTGTAATAATCTCAAGCAATACTAATAATCCCTGGTACTGTGTACATTTTCGCTTTAAATCTTGCGTTATTTCCCATAAAAATATAGAAATCAAAATTAATATATTACGCTTTTGAGAACTAATAAAACCTTGTGGTGTTCCTCTTTTTTGTTTTTTTTTGTTTTCTCATCTGGAATATTTAAGTCATTTCTTGGTTAAATAATCGTATTTTTCTGATAACACACTTTATAGCAGTCGTATTAGTGATGGGTAGGAGTATAACAATCTCTACCCTCTTTCTCCCCCCCCCCCCCTCCCCCAATAAATATGGCTCACAGACAGCATAGTCACTACGGAGGAGAGATTAAGTGACAAGTTAAAAGACATTATTTCAGACTAGAAGCTGCATGAATAAGTGGATGCAGTATACTTGGTTTCTTACTCGCAGAGTATAATGCCATCTTCTAGATACTCCACAAAACTCTTGCCAGACAGAACACTACCGGTGCATTTCTATAACACACACACACAGATACAAACACACCTAGCAATAAAAATGGAAATTCTTATACTACTTATTATTACATACATAAAGAATTGTTTTAAAAAAAACAACAACCATAAAATAAGTCAATCTACAGAATGACAGTGTGATCTCTCCCAGTGCTGTTATTTGCTGATTCACAAGATTATCTACCACTCAACCCATTACTGTCTGCTTCTCCTTATGCATGTATGTATACATAGCTGCAATAATCACATTCCTCCCACATGTTGCCTCATCTCCAGCCCTGGAAAAACCCAGGCATGACGTATGAGCATGTTATGAACACAACCTTACAAAAATAATGACACCATACTTTATGAGCACAACCTTAAAATAATGGCATCATTACTTTCAACAACACAGCTATAAAACACATACAAAAATAAAAAATGGAGATATTGTGGTTAGGACCACTATACTATTGCTCATTATTAGGGCTCATTATTAGGGCTCCTTAGGAGATGCAATTTCAGAAGTAAAGCATACATTTATAGATGCTAATGTGCATTCAAAATCAAATGAATTCATTAGCAGTTGCACTAAGACTATCCTTGCTGAATGCATTGTTATTAAATGTACATCTGGTAAAGGGTAATTAAGTAGACATGACAAATAAGTGTCTCACCTCAATCCACTTACGTACGATGGCCACCAGAGCTGGGGTACTGAGTTCAGCAGCAAACAGATGCTGGGGTTCAGATCTCCACACCTTGTTCTGAACCAGACCCCGCCCACTCATTGCTTAGCTGGGAAAACCAACACATAATACATTTCATTAATATTCGTTATGTGAATACAAAAAAAATAAACCTTGCTCAGTAAAGATGTTTTAGCCATATTATTACACGATTTGGAATCATAGCTGGGTAAAACATTGTTTTGACTATAGTTTATGCTTCTAGATATTTGCATTGGTTCTTGGTAGTGGTAGAAACGTAGTGCTAATCAGGACGTTCATGATAAGAAATCAAACAATGAAACCAAACGTTGATTTTTCCATCTGAAATCTTATAATAATTCACATTAGCCTTAACTCCTTACTTGGGATGAATTTTTTTTTATAATACCATTCCAGTAAGCCACCATGACATAAATGACGTGGTTTGATTAAGTTGTTGTTGTTTTTGCATTATTCATGTACTACAAAAATATATGCCAGCCTACTTTGCCGCTAATAGAGCAAAATTTTAAAAAAAGCCATGGCCAAATAATGTCCAATTTGTACAAAAACAACAACAAAATAACACTCAATGGAATTGATAAGTTCCTCAGTTTCCATACCAATATTTCACTTAATGGGACATATTTGTATTCATTTAGCCTCGCCAAAACTGATCATGCTGACAACACTTTCTCATATTGTATACTGACACATTATGAGAAAGAGTGAAGCATATTAGCTAAGAATATAGAAATTCTAGAGCAATCTGATCTTGTACATTCCGCTCACCTCTTATGTTCCTAGTACTATATGTCTTAATCGTCATAGGTTTGAAGTAATAATTCTAAACAGGGGATCATACAAATCCCACCATTTCCCAACTTCCACATCACTATTGCTGTCACCACCAACCACTAACCTTATAAACACAACTTTTACCTTAACGGTGAATGGAAACATGGCCTCAACACTTTCTAGTAACTGATTGCCCAATATGAAAACATTTGCTTCACTAAAAACCACACAATTGGGAAGTGACTCCATGGACCCACACATGTAGAGATTCGGTTCTCCCAGCTTGGTGACGGTGTGCCTCTGTGGGAGTATTACAGTCCTTGTGACAGGGAAGCTGCAGTGTCCATTATAACAAATGAATGCATGCTCCTATTTGTTGAACAAGAATTCCTGAGCTGGGAAGATGATCGAGCAAAGCAAGAGGTAGGCAATCTGGCAGCCATGGCCTATGCCATCTGGCCACATAGTAACAAGTGAATGCACTTGCTGAGAGTACTGTACAGCACCATTCAATCTCTCTCAATACGCAGCAAGGCACATTCCTCCTTAAGAGAAGGAGGACAGTGGCACATATTGTGTTGCCCATTGCAGATGTTTTCCTCTCAGGCCATGAATTCATTTCTTAAAAAGACTGGCTAGTAGTTATTTCTATGCTTGAATGATCTACTAATATCCCACGAGGACAAACTCACATTCATGGCTACATCACAATCATTGGTAATGACCCTTTACTGTAATGGCCATAGGCTATCATGCTGACACTTTACATGACCTTGTACATACACATACCCCATCAACACTCCACATCCACACACACAACATTCACACTATGGTCCCCAGACACTCCACATCCACACACAACATTCACACTATGGTCCCCAGAGAGTTTAATGTGGACAGGACATTTGAAGTACAGGGGCCACAAACAATTACTGCTGTCTCTACACTAGAGTGACCCGCCAATGGGGGCTAATGTGAGCTGACATATAGTGTGGTCTACAATAGCTAGTGGCACAATAGATCAAGGAAATGAGCAGCTCTGTGTCCCCGTGTCTGGTTAACAGAGTTGGTGCCAAGTAAACATGTCACAGCAGCAGCTAACACAACACATCTGACATCAGACAACAGCAACAATCTGGATTAACAATCAGCTTCAACCATCTCAATTATATTACACCAAGTGCCATATCTATGCCTACTACTACTCAATTGCAGTTTACATTAACTATTGACAAACCGACTTGGACACAGAGTACAAGCTTCAATTATATGTTAACAAAGTCTCTCAAATGCAGTAGGCCTGGGTTGGTAGGTGCTGGCCCATTGACTGCCTCGTAAACTAACTCAAAGTAGGTGCTGGCCAATTGACTGCCTCGTAAACTAACTCAAACAATGACCATCTGTGAGAATAGCTCAACCATAAAGAGAGAAAGTGAACAGAAATAGCATTACACTTGCTTTACACATAGAAAAATATTTTTTATAACAAATAATTGAACAGGATTGACAGTCAGACAAGTGTACTGTACCTCAGGAATATATTAATAATCATCTTCACTCAACTAGCTAGCCCCACCCATTTCTCAAATGTCAAACACCCACATACAGCTCTGTCTATTAATCCAATGCACTTCCACATTATCCCTTACCATCCTCCTACAACGAAAAAACCACCCACAAACAAACCCATTCAGTATTAATCATTTCCTTTCAAAACACTGTTCCAGAATACCTCAAGAACACCAGCATATACTTGAAACTAAAAGCCAGAAATCACTACACAAAGATGCAAAATGAAAAAAAAAATAAACCCAGATAATTTCAAGAACACCAGCATATACTTGAAACTAAAAGCCAGAAATCACTACACAAAGATGCAAAATGAAAAAAAAATAAACTTTTTTACTTGAAACTAAAAGCCAGAAATCACTACACAAAGATGCAAAATGAAAAAAAAAATAAACCCAGATAATTTCACCATGTGAGCATTCTACAATAACAATACATTCCACACTAGATGCTCTTTAAAATGGAAGAACCATGCTGCTTGGAGAATTGCTCTAACCACAAGGGAGGGTCACTATCATCAACTTAAACACACAATTATGCGTTTTATAAACTATTAATTAAATTCCAGCGCGTTAAGCATATCACAGCCACTCCCACTCTGGCTATCAGGAGGATGCACATAGTTACCATGCCTTGTGATTAGTTATCTCACTTCTCACAACACCAATAACATTTACATGAGATTAGCTGATATAATTCAAGTCCGGGTTGCGCTTCAGATACCATATTCCCCTGCATTTTATTTTACTTGATTTGAGAATATATACAGTAGCTATATTGTTTTCCAGTAGCTAGCTATAATAATTAAGTTCATCAAAATGATCTACAAAGCATGCAAAATATCTGCATAGCTACAGTACACGCACCAACAGTGTTGGTTGCCGCTGAAAGCCAGTCTTGTCTTTAGGATTGGCAGGAGTTAGCTGGAGTTTGGAGACTAGGTGCTTCTTCAATAATTTAGAAAAATAGTACAATAAAGATGCCTCAAACTACTACCAGCAAGCTACTACTCCACAGTACATAGCTAACTCAGCTCGTACACTCGATAAAATAACAACATATTTCTACTACAGGAACTCCGGGCTAAAGATCGTTAGCCGCAATGTTATTTTTGTTACATTGCTTTGGGCGGAGCACGTGACGTTACCTAGGGGGCGGGGTGTGCTATAGTTGCTGAGTTGCGAGTGAAAAAGACTTATCGCGTCTTCTTGCTAAGAAGTTTTTTGTTAGCTTAGCTGATCTTCATTAATAAAAAAATGTCTGGAAAGGACAGGCTTAATGTCTTTCCTTCCAGAATGTAAGTATCTTAAATTCTTACTACATAAGAAATATCTTTTTTTTTTGCTGATCAGGGCACTTACCCAGATGAAGGCCAGGCTGAAAGGAGCCCAAAAAGGTCATAGTTTGCTGAAGAAGAAAGCAGACGCACTCACTTTGAGATTCAGGCAGATATTGTCTAAAATAATTGAGGTGAGATTATGATTAAAAGAAATATAATAGTCCAATTTTTTTTTTTAATTATTTTCTACAAGAGTTTAGGTTTGTCAGATAATACTTATGTAGTTGCAACTGTTGGAGTGAAATGGCCTAATGAATGGGGGGTGACTTTTGTTTGCAGGTGGTATAGCATATGTTCTTAACAAAGGATGGATTTTGCAAGACACAATAGTCACTCATAGGGGGTTGTCAACTATTGAGTTAGGTAGCTGTAGGCCACTAGGTCATGTGACATGAGGGCAACTTTTATTTGCAATGTTACTTTGTAATTAATGTATTCACATTAGACTAAGACCGCGATGGGGGAAGTGATGAAGGAAGCCATGTTCTCTCTGGCGGAGGCCAACTTTGCAGCTGGAGACTTCAGGTAAAGTTGCAAATTGCCTCTGGCTAGGTTAGTCCACTGGCAAGTAGTGAGCTAGGTGTATTTAAGATGTCAGGTGTGTGTTAAGTGAATCTCTTCCTATCATTCAGAACTGCAAGGCTAGCTATGTAATGACATTACAACCATCGACACTCAAGAGTCTCTTTTCCACGAGTTGTAATGTAGTTTGTAGTGCTTTGCACATGTAGCTACTAAACTGATTAGTAGGCACATGTGGAATAGTTATGGATGGAATTATCAGAATACCATGTGAGTTACTAATTAAAAAATAATAATAAGGTAAAAATTTCCCCCAAGGTGTTTTAAACTAGTGATGTGCTTCAGCACAAATGAAGAGCAAACCATTCAAACAACAGAGTAAAAACTTTCAAAATTAAACTCTAAATCTGATTAAGTTGATTTTTGCCATTATAATGTCTGTATGCAAAAGTAGCAAAAAGACTACATTTATTTAGTTCGTCTGAAGTGAATGTTCTAGTTTTCGGAAAGCATCACTTACACTTCTCCATGTATTCCTAAAAGTACAAGTATGTAGCCATTGACCATTTAGTTTAGCTAGCAAAATATGGAATTACTCCTTCCAAAGTAGTGATAGCTTCTGTAGTATCTATGTAGTAAAATAACCAGTAACTTCTGACAATCTCTTACTAAAAAATGGCCATGTGTTTGAAATTACATACAGTAAAGGGTTTTCAATGCCGTAGTAACCACTCACTGCCACATTTTGTGACTTAAAAAAAAACTACCCATTTCAAAAATAATTACTGCACAGTGAACCTTACCTCAAAATACGGCTTGCTTATGCTGTAGTACCAAAAGAAACTTGTTGGTAAGACGAAAAAAAGACAACTTCATTTTTGTTAGCTAAATTTTGCTTTAGATTTTTTGTGCTGTTTGTAGCAAAGCACGCAATACACACATAGAATATACCAACAAGACTTACATTGTACTCTCTTCTGACTTGACTATAAGACAATGGGTGAACAATATTATTGCAGGGTGTATAGCTATGACTAACAGTGCAGTAACCTATATAATTTAACCACTGCCACTAATTTGAATGGAAAATGAACTCAGGTAAGTTTGTAATATCCAACTGCATCCTGTGGTATTCAGAAGCAACCTAATTCAAACGAGTATACAATAAAATATCCTTGGATGATAGGATAGGAATTGCTAAACTAAAGGATTACGTTAGAGTATGGGGCGGAGTCAATCATCAAGAGAACACATGTCCGATTTTCCTGTGTACAGTTGCACATACATTCAATATGGGATGACAACTCTCTGCAGCTAGTGCAATACACAAAATAAAGTGTGTGTTTGTTTTACTGGTTACACCTGACTGTTGAGATGTATGGCGGCGGGTTAACCATGTGCCAATGCAAGTAGTATCCTATAATTGTATCAATACCACTCTTTGTGTAGTCATTGCTTTCATTTTGTGTTGTTGGTTGTCTTGTTTAATTTGAAACATGTAGCCAGATGGTGCTGCAAAATGTTGACAAGGCAGAGCTCAAGCTGAAGCAGAAGAAGGACAATGTAGCAGGTACATCCATTGGCACTGAGTGTTCAATGCATTGTAAACAGCAAGTGATCATGCCACTAGTCTGGTCATGTGACCCTACAATATCCAAGTTGCAGATGCATATGTTGTATGTCACTTGCTACTACTATTATGTTTTACGTCTTCTTGTTGAACAACCGCAGGCTGTAAATAGTGAAACTAATAACGCCAGCTCTTTTGTTGTTTTGTTTTTCACGCCTTTTTTAGTTTAGTGTTGTTGTTTACTAGTTGTATGCCCAAGGTAGAAATTTATTTTAAGCGGAGTGTGGAAAAGGCACACTTACAAGAGAGAGCTTTGAGTTGGTTCCTGTTCAGTAATTAGCAGTCAGTGTACATTCAGTAGTTAGCACTCAGTGTACATTCAGTAGTTACCACTCAGTGTACATTCAGTAGTTAGCACTCAGTGTACATTCAGTAGTTAGCACTCAGTGTACATTCATTTGTAGTGTGAGAGTTACCTTTCAGTTCCATGACATTGTGGTATTATTTCATAGGTGTAAAGCTGCCAGTCTTTGAGTGCTATGCAGATGGCTCTGACAGTAAGTGCACAATATTGGTGCAGTAATCCTAACACCTCTGCTGTATGTCATTTGTTGTACATACAAACTATTAACACGGATGCATTTTTTTTTTTTTTTTATTGTGGTATTAATGTAGCTTATGCCATGCTGGGACTTTCTCGTGGTGGGCAACAAGTAGGAAAATGCAAGGAAATGTTCAACAAAGCGGTTATGTTGCTCGTGGAATTGGCATCTCTTCAGGTGAAATTAATGTATTGCCTTGAACAGTGCATTTGAGTCCTTACATTAGAACAACGGGTGTAGTAGTAGCAGGTTTATGTGTGTTGTGAATGTACAGGCATAGGGCCAAGTTTCTGAATTGAAGAATAAGGACATTGTATATTATGGTATGACCACAGCCATTTTGGACCACATCCATTAAATTACTATACACTAGTTAGCTATTACAAAGACCATAAGAATAATTTATTTGGAGTAGCATCAATGTGAATATGCCAATATGGAGCTCATGCAAGTCGATATGTAAAGCTTGAGCAAGTCAATATGCAACTCTTGTAATGAAACGGTAGACATTAATGCTGTCTTCATAAGAGAAGCTTAAACATACAAGCGGCACTCACTTCACCAGTAGTTTAAATATGAAACTCCAAGCACTCCGGTAAACCACTGAGAATATAGTGTAATGCAAAACTACCACGGGCAGCAAAGAAATTGCTTGCTCACATGAGTACGGCGTGACTTTAGGGGGCATTTCCAACCATTGCTTATGATTGTTTCTTGAAAAATAATTGAAACAAAAAAAATATGGCATGTTTAATGGACTTAAAATGTCCAGTGCTACATTTTGATTTTTGTTTCAATCTTTGTGAGGCTGCCATCTTTGAGATCCGCTTTTTTGTTGTGTGACAGAGTGACTGGCTGACAGACGAACTGAGTACTGTAACCCTCTCACACATTGCGCTGAGGGTTAACTAATCTTTCTTTACTCTGGCTGCTAGCACTCCCACAAGTTAATTTGAGAATAGCACAAGCTAGCTATTTTGGAATGAAACTACTTGTGTATGTGCACTATCTTTGGCAATTATATTGATTGTTATAGTTTGCTGAGTGAGCAATTAGTCTCCAGTTATCCCCAAGTTTTTAGTTTGTGCAGCCACGGTTAATTGAACCGAGACAACTATAGTTACAGTTCTACAATTGGGTGGGACTGGGACAAGAGCTTCAAAATTATGAGTGTCCCACTCAATTCATGACAATTGGCACCTGTGCCTGTGTGTAGTAACATTGCAAGTCTGTGTGTATTGTGTGAGTGCTCAGTGTAGTTAATGTGTTTGTATTAAATCTTTGTAGACTTCATTTGTAACTCTGGATGAAGTAATCAAGATGACTAATAGAAGAGTAAACGCTATAGAACATGGTAAGGGGTTTCATATTGACTGGTATTTTTTAAAGCCCTTATTGGGTGTCGGTAAAGATCAAGTTGGTATCAATAGATTGTATGATGTTATGTGATCTTTAATCTTCTGTTGTGGCAGTTATTATTCCTCGCATCCAAAGGACACAGTCTTACATCACAACAGAACTTGATGAAATGGAAAGAGAAGAATTTTACAGGTATGGAGTAACAGTTGAGTTGAATAGGTGGTTATTTTAATCTAAACAATTAAATTTCTACTGGCGATGCTGACCACTACTACTACATATGTAAGCAATAGTTGGCGAGCAAGCTGAGCCTGGGATGCTGTTCAGGTCTAAAGATGATTTACAAGGCCTGGTGTTGTAAATTACGTACATTCTTATTTCTGCAAATTGAAAAGTCATGTAAATATTGTTAACTTATCCCACCCGGCACATACATGTGCTGACATCCACTACCAAAAATATAGTTGGTGACCATCTAAAGTGTATTTCTTATACGCACAGGTTCCTGTATTGCATGGAGGCAAATCCTAAATGAATGAATGCTAGGCTACTCTACTTGTTATTTTACTGTTGTAACAGTTGTGACTAATCCTCGAGTTTTGTTCTTTAACAAGAGAGTTTAGTTATCTCCCTAATCCAATCACCATTGTTGTTGCAGTTAGGATATAATTCAAGGGATGCCATTACAGAGTATAACCTCACGTTTTTTAAGCGAGATATTTCATTCTATTGTTTGTGACTGAGTATGTTGTTTCTTTTAGACTGAAGAAGATTCAGCAGAAGAAAAAGATAATTAGAGAGAAGGCTGAAAAGGAGAAACAGGCACGAGGAGAACAAGGTTAGTGCCAGGATTACTTGTTATATTATGTTAGGTTGTTGTTTTTTGGTGTTTTTTTTGTAGTTTCTGACTAACATATTATTGTTGTTGTTATTAGTATGAGTAATACCACGGGTAACCATGATATTTGGGATTAATAGCATGAGACAAAGCCGATTACTATTTCAATTGCTTTTACAAGTGCTATTGATTTCTAATAGCACATGTTACTCATACTATCACCGCTAATTGTAGGCCATCTTTTTTAGTTTAATCCTTTGCACTGTAGGTACACTGTATCGTTCACTCACCAACTCTGTATTTCAGTAGCTTCCTCTGGAACTCTGTTTTTAGCTATGGCTCCTCCTAACCTGTTGAAAATTTTTTGTCTAAAACGAGTAAAACTTCTGTGCTAAAGAATGGCATAGTCTCCAACTAGAAACTACTCTAACTGTACATTGCCAAGGCTAGGGCTGCACACATGCATACAAACCCGTACTATTTCACTTGGCTACCGTGGTATTTCACTTAGTTATCGTGCTATTTTACTTTCCCTATGCAATTTTAATAGAACAGCGATTTTCCAAGGATGGCCGCACATAGCAACGCACACCACCCATAGATTCAGACATTAATTTATTCCCGGCCAATACCCCACCATTCGATAATACGCGAGCAGAAACAATCGCGCAGTAGTAGCAGCAGTATACTTTGCGAAGTTATGGTGTTTTTAGTTTAGCTTCATGTTGTCTCTTAGCCGTTTACAGCAACACTCCATATGTCGTCTGAGCTCACGCAGCAAGCTGCACCAGGTTGCCTCTCCTCTTGTAGCCATTCTCCAGGCTGTGCGCATCTGAACTCAAGCGGATGGATCCAGCAGGCTCGATTTCTGAGGAGCGAAGATTTCCCAAGCTGCGCAGATCTAATACACCTTCACCTCGGGCTATCTCCAAGAATCTGCTCTCTCTCTTCTGACTCTCTTGTTATTGTTATATTGATGTTTGTTTACTCTTGATATAGGAGGGCTCTTTTTAGAACCAATACAAACCAACTGAAAAAATTGCAGTACGAGACATGGGGGCGGGGCTGTTTCTTTCGAATTGCGAAAACCTAAACCTAAAAAAATGAACTGCACCACAAATTGAATTTTTCAATATCTTATAAAAAGAACAAAATGTGAATAAATCATAAAGTAATATTGAAATGGAAAAGAACTCGTTGTCTTGCAGTAGAGTATCAGCTCGGCTAGTAGTGCACCAAATTGCGGAGCTCCAACTTACCGCACCGCTCCAATAAAAGTGCTACAAAGTTTTATAACAGGGCCACGGTATTTCCTCCAGATTCGCTCTAAAATTAGTGAGCGGCGTCTTCGGCAGGTACTTTGTTCTTGTGTAGTAGTGGAGAAGCCCATGTAAGTATACAATAGTAGTTATCATGCATAGGAACCATCAACAACAACAACAAAAATGTGTAGGCGGTGTGCGGCCACCCTTAACCCCTCAGCATACTTGCATGAGAAGGTTATAGTAGTCGTAACGCTCTGATTTTAGAGAACACTGAAATTAACCGTTGATTTAGGTATTATCTTACTCAGGATGAAGATTTAGGACCTTTCATTCTTACTCTAGGTGAAGGTTTAAGACCTTTCATTGTGCTACTTTTTTCTTAATATTGGCTATATTGTTGCCTGATTAAAATAGCTAACAGATTGCTTGTTCTTTTGGTCTGAGATAGCTACGTAGTGTTTAGTTCACACCTTTGGTGCTTCATTATTATTGTTGGTGTTATTATTGTTTTATTAATATTATCAATTTCTGACTTCATAAAAACTAGATTGAAACTTTCTCACCTAAGAAAAGAGTATAAAGGTAAAATGTGAAGGTCTTGGAAGTCATGGGTTGTCGTAGCTCAGTGGTTAGAGCACTGGTGACTAAAGCCAGTGGTCCTGGGTTCAATTCCCCGGCGACAACTAAGATTTTTCCACATTTTTTCCTTTGCTTTTTGCCAGACCCCTTTAGGTGAAAAACTTTGAATTTATTATTATTATTAGAATGTGTAGAGAACTAGACGCTGTACTTACTATTGAGGGTGTGATAGATAGGGTATCAAACTGTATCAGTAAAAAAAAATTTAATGACACTTTTAATTCATGGATTCTTTATGGATTTGTGCGTTTTAGATTCTTCAGAGAAGACTATATTTGACACCCAAGATGATGAAGACCTTTTATTCAAGTCTTAATTAGATTTTCAGTTTTCATCAGTCATGTTCAGTGTGTTGATTTATTTTGTAAGTGTTGCGGAACAAGTTTTTGTATCAGTTTTCAGCTTTTGTGTACTTATTCCTGATCCATCTAATATTTTGTGTTATGTGACATTGTAAGAATTGTTAATTTTAGTAGCTAGCTAAAGTAGAACTATGGCTGTCAAATAAAGCATATCAGGTAGTACATGGTTGGTCAAAAACAATAATCCTCAGTGCCAACTTAATCTTTGCCCCACATTCACACCTTGCACAACTCTTCAACCAGCCATTTAAATTCACAGTAATATCTAACATGAGACACATAAACCAATAGCACTTCTTCTAAAGCCATTATCCATACCTTGCGGAGTGATGAACAAGAGTGTTGTGATGAAGTTTCAATATCCCATCACAGGTTACAAAGATCATGAAAAAGTATAATCTTTAGTGAACCTTCTAAGAGCTACACATTTTGTCATTTAGAAGTAGCTTCATGACAGCTAAATTTAAAATACACCTGGCAGTAAAAAACATATGGATATATTGAATTGAAAAAAATATCTAGAATAAACACGTGAAGGTCTCAAAGGCACGACATAATTGATTCAGTGAAAATATATCAAGCTACAACTTATGTTATAATTGCAAGATTCCCCACAGTACGGTGTAATTTAACCTGCTTTGACCAAGCATGCAACACTTCATTCCAAGAAGAAAAAATAGAATGAATCTGACCAATAGAAATTTACTACCGTTTGTTGTGAAATCGCCCGAAATTGCTACTCTAACGATCCCTACCAATTTATTACTTGAATAGGTACAGATCGACAATAAGTCTATGCTTTAAAGTGCCCTCTGATATTCTCGCAATGTCTGCTTTAGCCTCCAGTACATTATGTTTCAGGTAAGTGCTAGAAGTAGAGTGTGACCCTGTACTGATCACTACCTATTTAGTCTTGCCAGAGGCTATTTACAAACAATTCTAAAAGCTGCCTCTTCTAATTATGGTGGATTCCACACAACTACAAGTTTTAATAGAACTCAGAATCAAATTATGCGAGATGGACCAGTGAAGAAACCCAAGCACAAGAAAATATCTCCCATTAGTGGTAGGCCCCAGATGAAGGGCGTGGTGTTGCAAGTGATGATAAGGAAGCCCAAGAAACCCAACTCTGCTCAGCGTAAGTGTTGCAGAGTTCGACTGAGCAGTGGAAAAGAGCTGACAGCTTACATTCCTGGTGAAGGGCACAATTTACAAGAGCATCACGTAGTGTTGGTGGAAGGCGGGAGAACACAGGACTTACCTGGGGTTAATGTGAGGGTGATTCGCGGCAAGTACGACTGTGCACATGTGCAGAAGAAATAGTAACACTTCTCACCAAATTCCATTGTGTTTTGTCAGTTTACAGATGTGTTCAACAGGAGATTGTTTATTTTGAGTCAGTCTCCGTAAATGTGGGAGGGAGGGTGGAGCCTGTTGTGGAACCTCACACATTGCATTGCATGCAGAGTCAGTCTTTTTATTATTATTATTATTATGAAATATGCAACATAAGGCACAGTTTTATGTATTTCATTTTATGAAGTTAAAAATTATCATTACAAGTACATAACTGCCCATACAAACCCTTAAGTCAACTGTATTCGTCCTTGAAACCTTAGGAGGTGCAAGTGTATCAGGGCAGGCAGTGCTACTCTAGTGTAAATGGTATACATTGCACAAGTATCGCTGTGTTTATGTGTCAATGAGTCGTGCAATTTTCTAGCCATGTTACTGGCTATACAGTGTTGGATAGATTAATGGAGTGCCAAGACAGCTGCAAAGAAACCTATTGGACTATGACAAGGCAGAGGCGCTATGAGCTTAAATTTACTTTCAGTACTGTCTTGTCAAAAAGAATAAATAAATAAAAATCTAGTGTGATACCTAAATGTAAAAGGCTTTTTAATGGAGCACTGATTGTACATGAAGACAATGCCTATCATGATTTAATTAATAAAGTACATTCATTAGAAAACTTAAAGTACTTATATTATAGCTACATCCTAGATTATTCAAATGTCATCAATAAGTGAAGTACAAAAGTCAGTTATGGCTAAGAAATAAAGTTGCTGGAGGATCAGTCAAGAAATAAAGATGGGACAATTTCTAAGACCTTTGTGATCGATAATACAGCTGCTTGAAGTCTAGCTACTACACTATACTTGTGCTTGTCACTTATAGGGGAATAACAACTTCAGTTTTATGTTAATAGTAGGCACCAATTTTAAGTGACCAGTGCAGTGCCTTTGTCTATTTGTGCTGCCACATCACAGTTATTCAACATTTACCCCATTTTGTTTACTACCTTCCCCCCATCCTCCTAAAATTCAAAGTTGATGGAGTTTATGTAATTTGTACCAGCTGCTACTTAGACAGCTATGAATGTTCTGTAAAGCTTCAGTGAACCAATGATGTCATGGAATTTACTTTTCTCTGAATTGTAATAGAAGTGTATCCCGTCCCATCTTCATATGGCTTCATCACGCCATCAAGCCTCAAATACAAAGAATAAGCGAAGATGCAAAGTTCAAATACCAAACTCCAGAAGGAACGACAATTTACGTTGCTTGCATCATAAAAATAAAAGGACATAAAAAGGTAATACTGGAGCTATTACTTAATGTATGTTTGTTGTTGTGTATGCATTGATCTTCTGTTGTTGTTTAGGTAATAATACTTCATAAAGTGATATGTTAATAGTTACTTGTCATTGCTTTAAACACATTGTAGAATGTCTTCTGACATAATCAATGAAGCAGAACTGTATGAAGAAATATCTTCTATAGAGAGAGAAGATGGATTGCATCTAATTGAGCTGGCAACTCCAACACTGGGAAGTAGAGTTTTAGACCTGGGATGTGGAACTGGATCCTTGTCCAATAAACTGGCGTGTGTGGTGGGTCCTACTGGAAAAGTGGTGGCAATCGATCCTAACTCAGTACGACTTGAAATGGCCGCAGCAAAATATTCAGCTTCTAACCTGTGTTTTAAACATGGAGCAGCAGAAAACATCCCTGAAGGTAATTATGATTTGATTTTTACCAACCATGTTCTTCACTGGTGTAAAGACAGGTCCAGGGTATTTGCTCAAATTGCTAGCTCATTGAAGTCAAATGGAAAGTTTGCCTGTAATTGTGTAGCTCAATCCTCTGAGAAAGATGATACTTTCGATTTTGTGAGTGCAGAACACAAGAAATACTTGAGCAAATTTGTGGATGAAAATGAGTTTGGTGAGCTTATTTCAAAACATAATTTTGTGACGGTACACAAAAGCCGTCATGAATGTGTTCACACGTTCAATGATAAAAATGAGTATATCAGTTTCTTTTGTACTCATCAGAAGTTTGATAAAACTGATTTTAATCTCGATGTTTTGGACAACAAACTGCAAAAAGACGGATTCTTACTTTTCAAGTATGAAGTTCTCACTTACATTTTAATCAAGCAATAATTACAATGTGTCTGTAATGAACTCTTTGTTATACGAACTACTATACATACATTCATGATAGACTTTATCTTTTTTTACTTTTCATACAGCTCATACTCATACTTGTTTTTCTTATTTTTAACACATAAATCTATTTTGTTAGAATTAAATTTATAGTTCCAAAATCAATCTATTGAATTCCTAAACTAAACTATTATTTGCTCTTGGCATCTATTGAGTCTTGTTAGAATGATATAAACTTGGAATTTTAGGGATAACTCGAATAAGTGTGTTTGTTCAAAAATTCACCAAACTACGACTGCTTTTTGTTTACAATTGTCTCTGAGCGGTTTGAGCGCGTGACTAAATCCCGCCGCGTGTAGCGCGGGAAACGTGTGGTTTTATTTATTCCCATAGACTTTTCTATTGAGTTTTGAAACTGCACTTTCCCGCTGGCTCAGAAGTTTTTAAAGGGAATTTTCTGGACCGCTTCGGCACGAGCTTTCAAATGGTACAAACCCCGGAAGCGTAGCTACTTCCGTTTGAGAGTGTAACTTTATGCCAAAGTATGGATTGTGCATAAACCGGCTGTGTCACCAGCATAGAGCTGTAAGTGATGAAGTGTAATAGGACTCAATTTGAATACTCTAATCTCAATTATAAAATCAGATAAGCTTATAAAAAAATTAGTAACAACTCAAACAAAATAACCAACCATCGTCTATACAACTGCTTCTTAGTGTTTATTTGCTTAAAAATAACTTTATTCTAGTCGAAGAAAACTCATGCAAAATTTTAAATACTTGAATGTCATACTTTACAATGCATGAATTACTCACTATAACCATTTACAGCTGTAGCTGTGATTTGGCTGAGACTGCATTACCTGTCAAATTTTTAGTTGAGCTTGTGATTAACTAGCTGTCTTGGTTAGTTAAGACTTTGTAATACTTTGGTTAGGTTCCAGTAGTTACTCACAGGTACAATATGATGTAACTTAATGTAATAGAAAAGCTAGCAAGTGGCTATAGATCATTGGAGAACAGATACAAACTCTACAATGGAATAGCTAGCTATGTAATAGACTTTGTAAGTTCAATTAAAACAAAATGGCATTATGGAGTTTCTAAGCCACAAACGATGTACTCCAATCTGCCCACACAAATCAATTAACTGTTGCTATGGAAGGTAACTCCAATTCTATATCTTGCAGGTCCACGCTGCCCGGGGGATCTCTGAGACCCGTCAACTGACAGCCAACTGATCAAGAATGACTAACACACAAACGGAACTGCAAGAGTTATGAAGCCTCAAAGTCTCAAAAGTAAACGCCACTATTTGGAAACAGAGGAAGACTACGGAAGCTGGAATTTCGTCCACCGCTTGCTATAGCTAATTGTTACAAAGTTGTCGATTTTGTTTTTCTCATTTCTATTTTGTTTTATATTTATTCACATTTTCACGTGATTTTTTTCCAGTCGGGTCACGACTGTACACTATATTAAAAAACTAAATCGACAACTTTAATTACCTTGTTAAGTTATGCCGCAGTACTAAAAATGAAAGACTAACTCTTCGTCCTTCTGGACTTGGACAGCAAAATCGATTCCAATTGTCTCGCACTTTTTTGCTACTGTGCAATTTTCTAGCCCCGCCCTCCGTTAGCCGAGTTAACTATACTTACCACGGTCTGCCAGGAAGATCTCGTTGCTATGTGCCAGCACCCTTAAGTATAACAGTATAAAAAGTATTTAAATACCAGCAGGGTCAGATTCCTGATAATTGGTAATTGGCATGATTTTTTTTAGTCATATCTTCACATTGGTCATAGAGAATGAATGCGCTATCTTGGCCATCTCATTGGAATACACTTCTTGTCAGTACATGCTAATGGTCTGTGGTAATAATCTATCCAAAGGTGACCTCTTCATAAAAATGGTTTTGCATGCACTAGTGGTTCAGTGATGGTTGAGTAGCGTAACATTCCAGATGTTGAGTTATAAACATCACCACAGAAACACTTAATCTCAGGAAGTCAGTGATGAGAACCACACTCAAGTTAACCAGTTCTGGTAGCATAGTCTTCAGAGAAAGCATTGCAACAGTCCTATATAAAAGCAATTTCAAAGAATGAGTAATAAAATTTGACAAAAACAAGACAGATGACTTATGTTCTATAGCTACATGAAGAAAATAAACATAATATGCTATTTCCCAAGTCTCTAATGTTTTATGGTAATCAAATTCATTACAAAAATTCCATAATACAGTAGAAGTGATGTGGTATTTCTGAACATTGACTTGGACATCACCAACACAGGTCACACAACTGATTATATATAATGAAACAATTTATCCCAGTAACTTCTCTTGCTTCAGTCTGGTACATGCCACTTGAACTAAGTGGTGTGTGGGTTTGCAAATTCTAAATTGCTTAAAAATAGGAAACCTTTTATCAGCTCCACTGGCCAGTTCTGACTTCTCAGTGATCATGCGGGGAGTGATATTGATTACCTGCTACAAAGGAGAAACATTAAAGTGTTTGTATCAGGAGTGTAACCTACCTAACATTGGTACGTGACAACGGCATGTCAGCTCCTTGACAACTTTAGATCAGCATTTTGACAATTCCTACTGTGGTTGGGCGGGCTTCGATAGTAATTGCAAATACATTACAAGGCATTTTTTGGATCAGGAGTGTATTCCTACCTGGTACCTCATTTTTAGTGTTTCTCCTAACTCGTCTTTACTTGGAATATATGCTATCAGTTAAAATTAGCTGTCTGTGTTGGCACATTTTTTTTCGATTAGTGATGCCTAAATAAGGACTTTAAAATAATGAATTTAATCAACGTAAATTATTGGAAAGTGGATCTTTATTGATTTGCTAAGGTTTCTATGGAAAAATGGTATGTTGCTAATTAATTTCATTATCTTATTATCTGAAACATACAAAAGTATATTATAAATGAACTAAAGGATCAGAATCTAATGAGTTTGCTAGTCTTGCTTTGTTTAAACTCTGACTTCAAGTAGCTTAGTATAAACCTGTTCTTCATCTCTCACCACCAAGTGCAATTTCCAGTTGTATCTGAATTGTTCTTGCACGAGCATAAGGCATAATACAATTCTATACGGCTATTTTGCATGTTTAATCAAAATACATACATATATTTTATTTTATTTTATTTTTATTTTATTTAAAAGTTTTATTATAATAAGTTACAATTATTAATTATCATCATCATTATTATAATTATTATTATTATAAAAATTTAAAAAAATACATACACATTGTGCTAAAATGTTAATTATACAGTGCATAAATTACTCGTTATAACCATTCACAACTGTAGCTGTGACGTGCCTGAAGACTGCATTACCTGCTCAGCTTCTTGTGACTAGGAATAATTGTGGTAATTTTTATGAAAACCCCATCTGGAATGTTAGGCTTCTCACTTTGCAACCAAGCTTATTCTCATGATGATGTCACTTTAACCATGGGATAGATTGCTACCACAGATTATTAGCATAAACCAATAAGAAATGAGATAACATGTACTCCATATTGAAATGGCACACACGTTTTCTGTGTTAAAGATTCTTTTCTTTTAAAGTTAAAACTTATTACATGACTATTTTTGTTTTCATAAGTGTGCATGTGCATACTGCGTGCACGCACACGTGTGTGTATGCATGTGTATGTGTGAGTGTGTATGTGCATCATGTATGCGTACGAGTGTATGTATATGAATGTATGTGTGTGCACCGTGTGTGTGAATGTGCATGTGTGTAATGATATATTGCCTCACTTCATGTGAATATAGGCACAGTACTTTCACTGTTTTTTTTTGTTTTTTTTGTTTTTTTGTTCTTGTCTTTCTAAATACAGTTTTTACTTTCTTTCTTCATGAAACTATTAGAAAAGTGGAATCTAATACTTGTGACACATGAACCTCACCCATAGAATGTAACGTGATTTTATTCTTGTCACACAGTTTGAAACCATCTATTTATATAGCTATGCATCATGTACATTGTTCTCAGGCAGAATTAGATACATATAATTCAATACACTTCACTATTTCTTAAGTCTGGGGAACAAAGATTCCACAAGTTCCTTGAGCAAGTCAGACAATGTACCAGTACAGCCATGTTGTTGACATGTCTACATGGCAACACAGCTTACATTAAGTATATATAAACCAGCAAGTTAGCATAAATCAAGTAGTATAAGTTAACTACTTCATCTATAGCTACTACTGGCCTACTGGTGACTAATTAGTAATTACACCGGAAGTTTAAATTAATATACAGTAGAAATCAGTAGAAATTAATAGGAAGTCCTTAACATGCATTAAGTAAATATAAACTAATGGCTACAGGCTTATAAAATAGCTTGATATCTCATGCCACTAATTCATGTATATACATATACAGTATATGATAAATGCATGCATATAATGTATGTATGTATGTATGTATAGAAAATAGTGCCAAAGTACTGCATTCTGAATATTAAAAAAATCTTGCCAAGAATTTATCGTACTTGTATTTCAGGCAGAAGCGAACATTGCAGCTTTGATTTAAAATTATGTATTGTATGCATATACAGTGGAACTTGTGATGGTGAACTAACATAGCAATTAACTTTGTTTAGTGAATCTTCTGATTGCCCCTTCCAACAGAAAACACATTGCTTATCACTTCCTAAAGTACACCTCTTATTTGTGAACTGAAAGCCCTGTTCCCAAATAGTTCTTAGTTCAGAGGTTTTACTTAGAGTGCAGCCATACAACTACTACTAACAAATTGTTTGCTGGAAGAACAAATTTTATGTAACAATTGACCAATTGTTCAGTTTTTGTTCTTCACTCCTAATGGCCCTAATCTGATCCAATAACCATACAATGATATCATAAACCGCTACTCCCCAGGCAAGGTTACAAGTACTCACTCAGTTATCAGTTACTATAAGAACACATATTAATTCCTTGAAAAATTAGGTCACATAGCAGCGGTAAGTGATATCATCACACCTGTAATTTTTACAGAGGCTAATAGCTAACTTAGATAACCCATAAAATCAGCAGATATATTCTTAAGTGTGTAATTTATCACTTGAACACATATAATCAGTTTTCTATGTACCTGGTAGTAAGAAACTATGTCACAGTTGAATGAATTGCATCTTCTACCAGCTAACATGTCCTATTGCTGAAGACAACTGTGATAGAAAGAATGAAACTTCTGGATCTGTTATAAGTATGACATTTATTGGAAATGTAATTACAATATATATGCACAGACTCAAGGATAATAAATGCACCTTTACTGGTTATATATATATATACACATTGTGGCTATATTGTGGAAGCCAGAAAAGAAAAACCATGATTCAGTCATTCTCAGCTGAAATAATTATAATAATAGCAAATATTTCTCTTTTTCAATTTGCTATTATTATAAGAAAAACCATCCCTACTCAGTACTCCATGCTATCCTGATGTGTGGTATTTATAGCAGCAGTAACATTCCCAGAAATTTGATACCATAGCTGAAGTGATAGATAACATCCAACATTCCAGAACAAGTCAGGACAACTATTGTATATAGAGAGCATAGGCTTTAATTACTATAGTTGGATTAAAATTCAACATGAAATTTTACTCAGTAGAAAATATACAATGCAAACATCCAACATATATAACTAGTTATTTAATTTCCCACCACACCACTTGTAGCTTTTCAAAAAGAGATTATTAATTTGTTAGCACTTTTAATAGAGAAATACATACGTCCTGGATAATGTGTAACACACTGAGATTCTTTATCACTTCACCTACTTACATAACGTCAAGTGATCCATGTAGAAATTGAAACACCAACAAAAACAGCACCTTTACTTAGGTAACGAGTGTAGGTCTATTAGCAATAGTTCTACCTCACACACTCAATTTGCTGACTTATCAGGCTTGGCCTCTATTATTGGTAAGGGAGGGCTATCCCAATAGAGTGTACAGGTTATAGCTGTAATTATAATGGAGAATTAATATAATTTTTCATTGAAGGTTATATCAAGATAATTGTACCGTCCCAATTCTAAATTTAGTAGGCAATCACAATGAGCATTCCATAACACTTGGTAAAATCATGTCCATGGAAAGAAATAAAAGAACAATAATCAATATTTGTTTATACAAAATTTTTTTTAGGGGGTAGGGTAACTCCGAGTGTAAAAATTGAGTTACTTTTTTGTTTGTTTACAAAGAAATTATTCAAACTAAGCATAAGAGGAGACCTATGCCAAAGTGGACCATTTTTCAAAAGGGATTTCTTCAAGAAATGGAAAAGGGTTGTGGAGTCGAAATCACTGGAGAAAGTATGTACCAGAGCTCCAAGAGGTCCTAAAAGAACTGAGAATTTCTGCCATTTTCAGAGGAATTTTAAAAGACATTCTAACTATGTGTTGTGCTTTAATTTGGTTTGGTATAGCAATAGCCGACAGATTAAAAACAGGACAGAACAGGACTTGGCACGACTAAGGAATTGTCATTTAAAGTTAAAACAATGTAAGAAATAATTTTACTAAAATATAAGATTATTCAAAGAGAATAATAACCTATGCAGAGCTGAAAGCTTCGCGTTTTCTCAACAACAACAACAAAAACAAAAAAACAGCCCAAAATTTAAAAAAGTAGCACAATGAATAGTCTTAAATCATCTTTCTAAGTTCATATCTAAATCAACAGTTAATTGTCAGTAATCTCCAAAGTCAGAGCATGACACACAGACAGACAAACAGAAAGGACAACTACTATTATAACCCTCTTACCTACAATTATAGTTTACAATTGAGTAGGAAGTCGTGATGCATTTAAAATCCACTGGACTACAAACTTCATTATCAACATATAGAGACAAATACAAGAATCATTACAGAAGATTATACATGCTAGTCAATATAATGCAAAACAATAACAACAACAACAACAAAATCCACAAAATATGCAACAAGTAACACTGTACAGTAAAGCTCCTAGCTGTATATGGAGGAAGAGTAGATGATGGGCTCCCCATTCTTACAAGAACCTCCAGATTGTGAAGGACATTCAGTGACCTTTAGACTTTTGTCCAAACACACGCCCACTTGAACCAAATACTGCACACCCTAGAGGAGAAATATAATAATAATAATAATAATAAATTAAAAAATAATAATAATAATTGGGCAAGCAAAGCGAGACTCTCACTAACGAGTCTCAATTGAGATTATATATACAACAAAAGTTCAAAGAGGTCAATGCGTGTTCACCCCCGGAGGCTACTTAAAAACGTAACATTAGCGCAGGCACAAGAAATTTAGGTGAGAAAGAAAAGACTTAAAAAATAATGCCAGGAAACAAAAATAGGAAAGAGCTAAGTGAAAGAGAGGAGAAACGTTCAGTTAGATCTTGCAAACATAACGGAGTTCATTTTTTATTCTATTATTAGTCCAGTCAATTTATGGAAAAAAACCCCCTAACCCCCAAAAAATTGCTACAAAAGGTTTTTTGATGGTTTTTAGTCCTATTCAATATCACGTGCAACATACTAAAAATCTAATAAAATCTGAGTACTGGAAAGGTGTTATTAAGGGTGTATGTGTTCATAAGCTCATTAATATTCATGAGATATACATATATGGCCATAACTTTGGTTTCTTGCATTTATGACAAGATATATTGATAACATTAGATTCTTCAGCATATAAGCTCTCCAATGATATATAAAACTACAGGTTTTAGGAGTCATAAGTAGAAATTAATAATTTCATAACTATAACCATTTCAAAATTCCTCTCTCTCCCTATAGTTACGTCTCCCATGTAGCCCACACATGTTCAAATGTGACCACTGGAAGGCTATGTCTACCAATGCACTAAGTTTAATGCCCTTTAGCTGTCAAATACCATTCAAGAATAATCAAACAACAAGAATAATCAAGCAACAACAAAAACAAAAATCCAATCAATAATTTTTCTTCAGTTAATCATCGTCATCTTCGCTGTCATGTTGGTTATATGGATTACTGCATAGTTCCACTTGGCATTGTCCACAGACTGTATGACACGGTAGGCCATATCGCCTACAGCTACAACGAAGTGTTGTGCAACCTGTTGTACAGTTGCAGTGTATCATTTTTAACAGGTTATCCGGGGCAACATTTGTTTCTGACATTATTGGCACTAATACATTTTCTTCCACTCTCCATCCCCAATTTGCCGCATCCATGTTACCTCCCTGTTCAGTCCAGACCATGATCTGGTAGTACACTCTCTGACAGTGAAATTTGGTTGAGGATGCAGTAGGGGGCAGACGTTCTGGTGTCACAAATGATTTTGCTGAAGATAGTTTCTTTACAAACATTTTGTAGCGTAAAGATGGTAATGGTTCTGTGCACTTTGCCCCAAACAAAACAGCCATTGCTTTGCTACCAAGGTCTTCAATGGTAGCTCTTGTCTTATTTGGAGTAATAAACTCATTTGAACAGGACTGTAGTAATTGATCACCTTTTACAAGCTTCTGGAAGGCTGCCTTCTTGCCAACACCGAAAATTCTGGAGGTCGTATCACAGCCAGTAATGGCATGAACAAAAAGCAGTTGTGAACACAAATGATCGCCTAGGATTAATTTTAGGCGATTGATGTCGTATACTTTCGTAGTTTTAGCCTTATCTGAACGAAAATACAGATCCTTGCATTCTGTATGGGCATGGTAGAGGAGTAAAATAAACAGGTCGGTGTCTTCCCCAATCAAAGTGGTGGAGTGCAGACGAGAGGTTTCGACAGCAGCTTTAACAACGTCTACATCGGCATCCCCAGAAGCTTGGATGACGTTACAACCACATTTCCTGAGTCTATCACTAATCAGAAAAATCAGTTCTTGCTTATTGATATTGTGGGACAAAAAATCACCTTTCTTGCCTGAAAACTCTGTTTCTTCAGTAAAAATAACAACTGGGTGGATGTTGTGTCCTCGTCTTTGATGAGTAGAGTCTTTAATGGATGGACCTCCACAATATCCATCAAAAACCACAGTTGCCATTCCATAATGTCGACAAGTAAAATCAACATATAATTGTGCTATTGCACCATATGTATCTCCCAACTTCCATGGTAAGCGATATAGCAACGAACCCCCATCAAGGACATACCGTTCAGTTTCAGGAGTAATGTCAATGATGGCATCACCTGACACTTTGCTACAATAATCAATGATGGCATGAGATAACTGTGGCTTATCAGCCTTAAGGAGAACATCTTTGGCCTCAAAAAGAGCAGGAGGGAATGGACTAAGCTCATAGCTTATTACATCTTCCAACGAAAGGTCTCCTGTTTTGGACACAACAAGAAACCGTTGGAACAACAAAGCTGGATCAATCGTTTGTTCAGGAGCCACCCTGACAGCAGCAGCATCTCCAAGAGTCTTGGCTGTGTCTTTCCGTTTGAATGAGACAGTGAAAGCAGGTTGTCCAATCATTTTGTCCATAATTTTTCTTCCAACAAACTCATAATCATGCACATTCACATCAGACTTAGCCACTACACCATTAACAATATTTCTCAAGGAAGGCTCTTCAGAGAATGGTGTGCACACAATTAGTTTTGAACTAATCTTTGACAAGTCAGATGAATCCCTCTGGATCCTTGCTTCAGTGGATTCTTTGTGCTGCTCACTGGTGGTATACAAAAGATGGTTGAATTCTTGCATAGCATTGTTATATGTGGCGGTTACTGGTATAGACATCGTCCATAGTGATCGCTGCGCTTCATTCATTCCACTTCCACGTGTCAAACCTCCAGTGCTCTTCAATGATCTCATCAAGGTCTGTTCAATGACTAGATCAGAGCTAAGACCTGCCCAGAACTGATTACTGCGACGTATTACATGGAACCCATTTGTAAATTTTCTAAACACATCTGGGTGTTTAATCTCAAGTCCACTCATTTCTTGAACATAATAATATGCTGACCTCAAATAGTTGTAATGACCAGCTGCAGCAAATATTGGTAAACAGTCAGCAACTGCGCTCAAGTGCATAAGCCAAGAACCAGTACGATCTGCCTTGATCAGTGATCTGGCAATTTGTAACATTTTCTGGTAGTTAATCCACAACTGACTTGTCTTTGACCTGTTGTAAAGTTTAGCTTTCATTTGGTCAAGTTCTAGCTTTATGGTAGTCACTGTATCAGATGTGAGAATGCTCTCCAGAGTCATCTCACCTGCCAACAATGAATAATACATTTCCTCAGATTTATCCACCAGTTCGGCTAACTTGGGATTAAGCTTCACCATATCTGATACTATCATGTAGTTTAGGCATTTGTCTACCAGCAGATGGCCACGGAATGATCTTTGAACAGATTTTCCAGTCATCATATGCACCACAGTATTTTCACCATAAACAACTTCCAAAATTCTTTGAAGTCCTGTACCCTTCATTAGTGTACCTATCGCTCCGAGCAAATTCATGAAAGTGTGGAAACAACCTAGCATCAAGACGATTTCTTTCAGGTTATTGTTTGGTGAATTGATGATAAGTTCAGCAGCTTTCCAATAGAGGGGCTGGTCAAAAGTTATTATAGGCACAACATGATGTTTCATTGCAAGATTGGAAAGGAACTCCAATGTAGAAAGAATGCAAGTTTTATCCCCAGAATACATATCTATAATAGGCAAATACAAAACAGATGACTGACCTGGATGCTCACTCCCCCGATGAACAGTGTGCATCATGCCTTGCCAGTTAGGGGTTGCCCGTTTGAAGTTGAAGGAGAGCTCCCATAAAAGATCAATTCTCCTATCACAAACGTGTTTTGGAAGCTCTTCAAATTTGACCGTACGATGCGCATGGCCGGAAAATCGATGCTCAATTATGTCAACTTTTGTCTTGTCTACGATATTCACTTCTGAAATATTTCTCCTGGGAACAATACGCTTTGTACTCTGCCCTGGTGTCATGGCAGCTATCATGCCCATCCCATGAAATGTTCCTTTGCCATCAATGGTTAGAACATTATGGTCAACATTGTCTGCAGCAAACAGCAATGTAGCATCTTTCATATCAATATCCTCACCTAACATGTCTGGAGCAACACAATCTGCAGCATTCTTTTCAAATCGTAGCACTTCTCCATACGATGAACAAAATCCCATCTCACATAGTGTATCCACAATAAACTTTGAGCGATACAAATGATGAGTCTGTACAGCAAGACCGATTTGCAATGGTGCAAGGACAGCCCGTGGGCGAACAGCCTGAATGATAGCCTGCCCAATACTAGCAACCTTTCTTAGAATATCTTTCCCCGTGAACAGTGAATTTAGGAAAGAACTCAGTGTATCAGGAATGAAGGCTAGAGCAGAATCAAGTCTTAGTGCATCAGTACTTGGGTATTCCTTGGTGTTAGATGGAACATTTATCTTGATGTCACTTTTTATGAGCCTAGCTGCGGTTTCAAGGATTGCCCTTTTCTGTGATTCTTCATCACCATCTTGATTGGTGCATTTGAAGTACGACTGAAGTATCTGAGATGTCTTTTCTCTCATTGTCACTATATCATCAAGACCTTCACCTTCTGCTATATAAATAGATTCTCCGTATTGTTCCTTCAGCTTCACTTTGAGGTAACAATTGCCATATGGATGAGAATCTTTATCAGTTAAAAACTCATTCATTTTACCTCTGAGGTCTGAAATGGTAAGCTTTTCTTCATCATGATTTTCCAAAAAATGACACATTTTAAAAAATGCTTGATTTTGATCATGATTTCTGGGTCGTCCAAGTTTCCTACGCTTTTTTTCTGGACCATCTCGAAATTGGAGGGGTATATCAAGGCCAGACCTAAAATTCCCACTACAGGAATGGTGATACAGGCAGTCTGCAGCATGCAGATCACCACGGTAGTACTCAATGCGACCTTTCACAACAAGAGACCAATTGTCAAAACGACTGTCACAGCATCCCAATATTGTGTTTACAAAGGTATCAGTTCTTACACAACTGTAATCTGAACATCCTGGTACTACAGTAATCCCACAAAACAAGCAATCAGTCTTGCTGTTGAAAGGAGCTACAGATGTTCTGGAACTTCTTTTAAGTGGTGGTATGGAGGGTTGCTTTGTTTTACTCTGTTGAGTCTTTATTTCAATTGGGTTTGTGTAATGTTTACGACAGTTCAAGTGCACTTTACTACCAGCCTTAACGACAATGGTGTTACCTCTCTGAAGACTTGCAGTATTAATACCATCTGCACCTTTTTGACGAATTTGACATACAGCTGCTCCATCTTCCAATTTCTCCTTACACAAGGGACAAATTTCACAGTCAGCACTTCCACTCATTGTGTAATGTCTTGTAGCCTTTTCAAGTTCAAATAGTCATCCATGTGCTTATACAAAAAAGAAGCAACTGTCTTGTGTGTCAGCTCATGTGATGCTAAAAAAAAGCTAGGTGGTAAAAAAAAAGCTAGGTGATAAAAAAAAAAGGTTGTAAAAAGGTATAAATTAGCTAGGCCAATCAACTAAAATTGACTTCTTTGTCTAGCTATTTTGGAAATGTTAGTATTATTTGCCAAAAAGTTCAAAAGTTTGATATCATTGGAAAGCTTATAAGCTAAGTAATCTAATGCTACCAATTGCCTTCATTAGAAATGAAATAAACAAAAGATATGGCTATCTAAGTATATCTCATGAATATTAATGAGCTTGTAGAGAGCTACACCCTCAAAAACACCATTCCATAGGTTAGATTTTATTAGATTTTTAGTATGTTGTCCGTCATATCAAATAGTACTAAAAACTAACAAAAAACCTTTTGTAGCAATTTTTTGGGGGTCAAACCATATATTGACTAGACTATATAGTCTGTCCAAGTTGAGTTGGCACGAATGCAAGCGCAGTAAATGTGGGGTAAGGCGCTCCCACAGTGCAAGGACATATCAAGTGGAGCGTCCCGAAGATTCTGGTCAATTGCGCAATTGTCTAACGCGAAGGACCAGTTCCTTGCTTCCCTCTGACACTGAGTTAAAGCCAAGACTCAACCTCTGTCGCAGAGCAATTGAAGTCTTGTCCTAGCTCCCCAAAAGCGTGTACTCCACCCCAATAACTGTTGTGGTTCGGGAAATATGCAAAGACAATACGTACAAGTAATTGAACACCATATATGTGACCAATGATACAGAAATCACAGTGGTTTTGGTGAGGGCGGAGTTTCAATGTTCGCACGGGATCAGTTCATGCGGCGATATTTTCCTCTTTGGGAGCTTGGTCCCGAACAGTAAATGAGGAATGCATTTAGTACTCAACTGGAAGCAATTTAGTCATGTAAATCCAAGTCAATTAAGCGCGCAAACGTCAACGTTGCACGTGAAAAAGGGGTGGTAACGCAGGTGCACATTAATTCTGTAACTATTGTAAGAAAGAAATTTAGTGTGAAGTTTATGGAGTTTTTCGGGCGCTGTACAGCTCATTTCGTCTGTTTTCAACTAATTTATGTTTCTTACGCGCAGATAATATACAGCAGATGGAAAACGCAAACTGGTGAGGCGTTCTTCTAAAGAGACATGATTACATGATTAAAAGCAGTTGATTCTACCTACTGAGTCCCAAGAAATATTCAGACATTCACAGGATTCAGCAATACAGCACTGTTAACTTGTAGCTAAAGTTACTAGACTTTCCTGTAAATAAAATTATCAATTGTTTCATTTATTTATAATTATGTGAAAATTGATGAGATGATAGAATTTTATGTAGTACACATATACAAAATATAGTTGTGATCCAAGTTGAAAGCGGAGTGCAGCCCGAGTTGGTCCTAATCCTTACAATAACCGGCATCTAGTAGTGAAGAAAAGGAATTGGCATAAACACAGCGTTGACAAGCACACAATTTAACGGCAAAAAGCTTAAGTGTGGCTGTATTACAAGTTGCTAGCTAAATGATAGCTATATCACTCTGAAATATATTGGCTATACGGCATTTGTTATCGAACAGGTAGACAAATAATCTTACCAACATCCTATCGGGAGGTCCTGTACTCTCTGTGACAACAGGACACTCCGTCTATCCTGTTTCCATACTCACCACCTAAGCTAATCGCGATACAAAGCTAGAAACGCAGCAATCTGAGAAGAAGCCGCTCATGGTTTACAAAATTCTTAATGAAGACAGTCCGCGTGATCAATTTAGCCTTACCGTGTGACTAAAAGCGGTAACCCGTGGTTTTTTCTATTTCCACAGACTTTGTATTGAGTTTTGGAATAGCACTTTCTCTCCGGTTTCGGAGTATACTGAGGAAATATTTTTAACCGCTTCGGCGCGAGATTTCTAATGGTGCAAACCCCGGATGCGTAGCTGCTTCCGTTCAAAAGTTATTCAAGTTTTTTTTAACTTGGACATACTATAGTGGCGATGGTAAGTTATCTCGTTAATGCACCGTCATAGCTGTACGCCTTACATAACAAAATTGTACTTAATCGAAAATTCATTGTTCAATAGTCAAGTCACTTAAGAAGGCATTATTTACTATAGCTCTGGTACAATAGAGCATTAAGTCAACTTTTGAAAGGTGGCTAGACACAGAATCCTTTGGTCTAGCAATCCTTACCCATATCATTTGACGAATTTAATAGTATACCCTTTGAAAATCCATAGTCCAATTGTCAAGTCACGAAGATAATACAATGTAAGTCTTGTGCTTGTGTCAGCGAACAAGTGTATATGTAAGTGTAAAAATGTTGTGTGTTGCTAAAGATTAGCACAAATAAATCATAAAATTAACTAACCAATAAATATTATTAGTGGTTAGCATTCAAATTTAAATTTCAGTCAGACCAGCTCGCTTGCCACTAGTACTGAAGCACATCACTAGTAATAACCATAGCCGAGTCATTTTCAATACAAAAAAAAAAGTGTGGTATTATTTCGAAATACCACAGCAGTGGAAACTGAAATAACGATCTGATTGGTCACGGCAATCTCTTCGTGACCTTGCCGCACTTTTACCCGGTCGTGGTGAAATTCCAGGGAAACGCTATTTAGCAACGGTAAGAAAAGTATGAATAATAGCAGAACCGGGACGAAAAAATTCTTTGACGGATATATAATACAAGATTATGGTTTTCTTAGCTGCAGAAAAGAACTGTTATCTTTGGCTATATATTAAGATATGATAGCACAGAAAACTTTGGTATTCGGATAAATAGCACTCGTGCGGTGAGAAATTCTCCTAGTGAAAATTTCTCGCTCTACTAGTGTTATTAATCCCGAATACCAGTTTTCCGTGCTATTATATCTTCTAATAATAGTTTCTGACAACTACTAAGGAGTCACTTGGTAACACTTCAATATAAGTCAGTTCTCGAATTCTTAGTATGAGCACTATTCAGCAAGTTAGCTACTATTGAGGTTGATGAAGATACATGTATTATTACTAGTATTGTTATTATTATTACTACTTCGAGTGGTGTATAGAGCATAAACGGTGAGCAAGGACGTAAGTCCAACAACAAGTGAAACTATGTACATACCTTCAATCTGATAAAAGTTGACTACACTTTTTCAAGTTAGATGCGTTCTCTTTCACAGGCTTTTTTTTTTTTAAAACAATACAGAATTAAAACTATTTGGTCACCACTGGGAATCGAACCCAGGACAGCTTGTTTAACACACAAGCACTCTGGCACTGAGCTACGACAACCAGCCGGTCAACAAGCACTCCAATTCTGTATTTATACTGTTAACCCTTTGCGGACGAACGCGGGAGAGCAATTATGAAAATTAAATACGCGCACGCCGTAAACCAATTAGTTGCCTGAGACGGCCGGCGTTTTACCAGTTGGAGTTCGACACGTGGAAAAAGAAAACGGGCGAGTGTTTCTTTTGTGTTAGGCCTCAAATAATCTGCCTCTAGCGTTGTAGCTATGGTAATTCGTTAGTTTATAGTTTATAGAGTTGTTTTGAATACAAACTTAGTTGGAATTATCGAGGAGGCCATAGTTTGTTAGCTATTTTTTTTAGCTTATATTTATGAAAGGAGAAATCACACCCAAGTGTAAGTTCTAGTTTTAGTTTGCTTATTTCTAGCTACTTTAGGCCTTTACTTCTTAGTAGATGTTCTATTTGAAAATAGCTAGACACAAAGTGTAGAAAAAATTTTTTTTTAATTTAGTTGGTGCACTTTATATAAGTTATACTTATTTTATAAGACTTATTTTGTAGAATAGAGATTGCAAAATGTATACTATGTAAGCTACTGAAAGTTTTAGCGCGCTACGCGCTCTGTAACAGTAATAACAGAACTGGAAAGAGCTTGTCACGAATTCGTGACAGCCGTATTCTCTTGACGCACCCGGTGTGTCACAGATTCGTGACCATCGTACGCGCGCGTTAAGTTACGGCGGTCACGAATTCGTGACGGTCGTACGCAAAGGGTTAAGGGGTACTGGCTACAGTCTCGCTCTCAACAGACCAATGGAATTTGCTTTCAAAGATTCTTTTTATCGGTGGAATTTTTTTTACTCTGCTAATGTGTTCACTTCACAATTTCTTTCTCAGCCTTCAAAATAAAGAATTACTTTATTACTTCGACGTTTCCACGTATTTGTAATCTGTAGCATCTACATATTTATAGTCATTTAGACTATCTAAATGACCAGTAGCTCCAGACAAAAAAAAAAAAAAAAAAAAGCACTGAGCTACGCTAAACATGGCAAAGGGTCTTCAATATCATAGTAAACTACCTGTGGCAGCTTTAGTGACTTGACAAAACAAAGCACTTCAAAAGAATTATCACACAGTTTGGAACCTACATATAAGACTTACTGCTGCAGCACTAGAAGTATAAATAAAGTAACTTGATTTGTTTTTATTACTTATCGCACCTGTCTGGCTCAGTCACAGACAAATCAAGCAGGACTTGAACACTAACCACTTATCATCAGCTTGTCTGAATTAGCTCATTTGTCATCCTTTATGTATGCATCCCTTACCAACCCTTAATTATATTCATAGTCACCTTAACCACTGGCTTCCGCCTTTGGTTCCTGTGTACTTAGTTCCGTTGTGGTCATTTATTAGTTGTTGTCTGATTAACCAAACTCTGGCTACTTTAGTTAGGGAGTAGGCGCTTTTAGTTTTGCTACAAGCTCACGCCAGCAGCTGCGTAGTAATTTAACTAAGCCTCAGAGGCATCAGACATCCTGGTCCTTCATTAGAGGAGGGACACTGTGCGGGTGCCCATACAGCACCTGTGCTATTGTCCACGTTTTAAAGAGCCTCCAGGAGTGGACATGCATTGACCTCTTTGAACTTTGCCATAAACATTTTACATACTGTATAATCAATCGAAACACATTTGGGAGGGACTTGCTTTGCTTGCCCAATTAATATCATCATCATTACTTTTTTAATTGATTTTTATTAATATTTTTAACGAGATATTCATTTTTATTTATTATTATTTAATGAGCATGTACGTAACTTAATGGTGATCATTTAGAGTCTGCTAGTTCATTGGAATAACAACAAGAAGCTGCACACAATTATTTATTTTAGATTAGTACGTACTGCAAAAGCTACCCATTAATCCAAATATTGAGGCGAGAGTGCAAGTATAATTAGCTGAATAGACTATACCCTTATTTGACCAAATGCTGCATGTGGGACTTATTGGTAAACGAGTGAGACGCTATTCTTTGAGAGAAAGTGAAACTAGCTGATAACATTAGTGTTAAAAGGATTTATTTAAATCTGATGCCAGATTTGCTCAACTACTGAAGCACTTGTGTAGCTAGCTGCTAAATGCTACGTACACACAATAAGTCTCTCAAGGGAAACTCACATTGTTATATTTACAGTCAACATCATAAGGATAAGCTCCAAGATTATCTTTGAAGGCACTCAGGAAGTCTTCCAGCTGCAATCAATAATGATACAAAATGTACCAGGGGAATAATATAGCACACAAACAAGCACAGATTGATCACTACTAGGACTAAATCCTATTAGATCAGAACATACGAGCAATACAACACCAGTTTCTGTAGATCATTACTGCTACAAATTGACTCCAAATGAGCAAAAAAATATATGCTGAAGTGAAACAGTAATGGTGAAAAACAACAACAACAACAATAACAACAAAGGTGAGTTCCAAACCCCACATTGCCACAATAAATACATATACATACACCAATAGGGTCACTAGACTACACAGAGTATTGAGGATTAACTAATCCATTCACTTAGCTACAGAGCATTCTAAACAAGTGTGTAACTAAATCACTACAGTGAGCTATGCAGGACTGGTTCACGAGAAACATTAAAGAGGGCCATTTATCAGGACTAACCTGTCTCGTCACTTACCTCCATTTTTTTGGCCTTTGATGGTTCAATCCCAGACTGCGAGAGAATACGGCCAAATGCAAGATCATTGCCGATATTTAAAACAGTGGAAAAGAAGGAATGTTCATCAGAGAAATCTGAGCATGTGCCATGCTTCAACCACTCGTGCTCCCTACACACCAACAATAAATGGACCACATGGAATAGCTGGGTAGCCTCACACTTAGAATGCTTTTGGCCAAGAAAGTAGAGTTCAAAGCTCACTGAGAACACACTACACACACTGTCCCTCATTCCAGGGCTATTATGTAAGGTAGGAATCTTTAATTTCTTAATTGAAATTAAGTGGCAGTAAGTACTAGTCAAAATTAGTACACATCCACCAACTGAATTCTATTTATAGTGTAATTATAGTAAACTTTTTTTTAATCATTAGCTTTAGTCAACTAAATGAACTAACACCACCAACAAGAGACAGGTCCTCTACTTGCTGGACTCTCCCAAACAATCACTTGATTTTTTCGTCTATTATGTAATCTTTTATAGAGGATTTAAAATTAAAAAGAAAAATTCCCAATCTGTGGGGAAAAAATTATTAAATAAACATCAACTATTGAATGCCACAAAGAAAGGTACATAGGCGCCATTAATACCTTGTTCCTGATTCCATACTGTAATATGGCTGTAATAAGGAGTTGTATTCCATACAATTTACACTAAATGGCAAATACCGTCTACTGAAACGTTAAAAAAAAGTCAAACTCTAGCTTTAGACTCGATACTGTTTTCTGGTCAGAAACTCTTTCATAGCTATACCAACAAGCTAAAGCCTTGTTTTATCCGTTAAACACATATTTAGCTTGCTGTATAACTAAGTTAGCTTGGCTTGTGTGGACTTTTTCTTACAGTGTAAAGAAAATTTCCAGACAAGTTGATGTGGCTTTTCAGCCACCAATAAAGTCTACGCATGTGGTAACCATAGGAACATTTGGACTTTCTGACACGCATGTTGTGCACTTTTTTTAAGAGCGGGCATACTTACAATTGATGAATGAAACACATCTCCAGCAACAGGAGAGACTTTCTAACATAAAATACACCAGAGGAAAGATCAGCACTGGAACTATGAACTGGGCGCATAAAAAACATATGCTCACATGATTCTAAATGGCAGGTCAACAAATGAATGGGCGTGGCCGTATAACAGCACTTACCGTAGGGTCTGCCTTTTCTCTCGTTTTTCTCAACAACTAAGCCGAAATAAAAAAAAAATTGCAAATTAAAGGGACTTAAATTGTCATCTAGTCAGAGTTCCTCTTCTCTCAAGGCATTCAAGTCCACGTCTTCGAGATCTGCTGTTGACAGAGTAACTGAATGAACGAAGCACCAAAGGTGCGAACCCTCAGCGCTATTAAGCACTACCTAGCAAAAAGCAATCTGTTAGCTATTTTAATGAGGCATCAAAATAGCTCGACCAATGAAAATGGTACATGGAAACACTGTCTTCATATACTATATATATATATATCTTTAATTGGTGAGCGAGCGAGACACTTACAGGTAACACAATTGAAAATCAGGGATATTTATTTGTTTATATCTATGTTTGGACGTACGAATGTCATTTTGTACTTTGACCTTCTCGTATTTTTGTGTTAGCTCGTTGTTCAACCCAGTCCCAAACTTCATTAAATGGAATCCTCCGGTCTATCAATCATTACGCGTATCATCCTAAAAATTGAATTGTTTACTGCTTTGAATTCTTAGTTAAAACTCAAAAACTTAACGGAGTTCCATATCTATTAGAGTTAGTGGCGTGGTAAGTTGATACGCTATTTGTCATAAAGCCCTACGCAACAGTATTTACTTGAAAGTTCATTGTCCACTAGACTAACCTCGAAGGTAAGTCTTGTGTAGGTATGTTCAGTTATGTGAAAGTATTGTGCGTTACAACTACTACTTAGCTAAAATATCACAAAGAAAACATGTAAATATTGCTACTTGTTTTATTTTTTTTTCAATTCAAACTGTTGCGGGGAGTGGTTACTATGGGATTGAATCCCCTTTACGCATACACGTAATTTTAAAACTCTGACTTTTTTTCCAGTAGCTTGAGTGTTAGAAGTTAAAAACAATTGTTTAACAATAGTGTAGTTTTAGGCTCGCTCGTCATTTGTGCTTAAGCACATCACTAGTTATACGTCATTTTTAGCGATAGGGATACAATGTAATGCTCACAAAAATTGGCACAGGGTCGTCATCTGAGGTTTCCTGCTTTACCAGTTTCAAGCCAATGAAATGTTGCTTCAAATAGTACAGTAATCAAATCAAGTGTGTACCACATTATTTTAAAACCCAGTATGTCAGCCTTGTACATTGATTCATAATACGTATAGGTTAGACCTAGAGTCTCACTTGCCTTGCTTGCCAATATTATATTAAAGTCTACAATCATGCTCATCTCATGGAACCCAATAAAAAAAAACTAATAGAGAGAGAGAGAGCTAAGTTTGTGATTAATTTAATATTTGAGCTCACCAGAAAGAATAGTAGGGTGTGCTGTTGTATAGATCTGTCCACTGTACTGTCAACTTCGAATACAGATCCTATAATTCATAATTATGGTCAGTATTTACCACGTGACCTTGAGTTTGACGTGTAACTCACAGCTATGTCTGACATCTGGAAGGTGACAGATTTATTGCAGTAATTAGGACCTTTAGTATCTTCAAGAGTTGGCCTAACACCAGAAACACAAAATAAATCAAACATTAATCAATAAATAACCATAACACTATAGATAAGTTCTTCATCACTAGTACCTGAACTGTATAGTATATAGAAATACATTATTATTAAACAAGTAATTAGGAATTCTGTGAGCTATCAAAAGGGGAATGTTCTTAAAACTTCAGTGTGCTGTACATTACAGTACTTACAATCAACTGTAAATAATTGGCGAGCGAGCGAAGCGAGCGAGGCACTATCAGGGGTAACTCAATCGAGATTTCGCTATATTTATTTATTTATCTGTTTATGGGGTACGTGAGACCTCGGTTTTCGCCCGCGCTTCTAATTACGTAAGTTAGGTAAAGCGTTCACAGTTCCAGTATTTTTCAATTAACGAGTGCGGAGAATCCTGCTGGAGAATCCTGCTGCACTGTGCCTTACGCAACTCTGTTTCAACCAAAACGTTTATAGCTACTCTCTTCTTGAAACAATTGTGAAGTCTTTGTCAAGCTGCGCTTCTTTGACACTGCTTTCTAAGTTTATTCAGGTAATTCTGTTATTGTTAACTCAGCTAAGAGCTTGTTGTCAACAGTGACTGGTAAATTCAAATAGTCAGAATGACTCAAATTTGGTACTACGGAAGTTACTATGTGCTAAAATTGATTGTCTTTTGTTTATGTAGCTGAGAGCTTGTTGTCAAGAATTCGAGGTAATTCAGATGGTCAAAGTAACTTCAATTTGATATTACAGAAGTTATCAATACTCAAGAATGAGGTAAGTAGTAATTCCATATCTGTTGGCTAAAATTACAAATAATAACACTGGTTTATTTTTTATCGTAGCTGAGAGCTTGTTCAAGAGTCACTGGTGATTGAGATTAGAATGGTTGATGTTTATTAAGTTTTTGCATGAAGTAAGCTAAAAATAGTAACATTTTGTTACCTAACTATCAGGCTCGCTCGCCATTTGTGCTCAAGCACACCACTAGTATATAAGTAATGCATCATGTGATTGTAAGTATTGACAATGCAGCATGTACTGATCAGCTGTGCCCCTTAATGACCGTGATACTTAGTTGAAGTTGTTACTTAGAGTCACTTCTAGTTTATATAATTAAAGTCTTCTTTTTATGGTAGTCATAACGTTGACAGCAACAATAACAGCTTCAAAGTCAGAACTTAAGCTAGCTACTGTAGGATATTCACTAGTTCATGTCATGGACATGCTGTCATGTCACATTCCTATGAAAGCTCGTTGCCAGTATACTAGCACTGATAGTCATGACAAAGCACTTCCATTGATACAGTCTGTCTGTAACTTTCAATAGCTTTTCTCCACAAGTGATGCCACAGAGATTGCCTGGGATGCCTCAGGTTTGCTTATTCTAAAATATCTCTTTCCAGTTAAAGAGAGATAGAGAAACTAAAATAAGATTCTGACTGATAATATAACGGCAAGTAATCTTCTGCCAAGGGAAAACTATTAAATGCTCAGTGAGCGAGAGTCTGATTATTCACACACATCAATGAAGGACATTGGACATCAAACATTAGCTAATACCACTTCTTAAGGTTGCTAATAATAAACGGCTCCAAATAGGATGAGAACGGGAGATCGTCTCTTAAGCCATTGCATGTATATACATATCTAGCAACAGTTCCGAGAGTTGCCATGGTTTCACTATTGTATATCATAGATATCTCAGTGAACAGTTTACAAGATCAAACTACAACAAGACATTGTTGTTGAGAGGGGAAATGTCCTTTTATTGCAGCGAGGGTCACTCCAAAACACTGACAACAAGAAGTGTACATAATTCGTTCCGTTTTCTCTGCCTTCAAACAAAAACCCGTGATGATATAGCGATATTACGCAGCGAGGTTTTGAAGACTGTGCCTTATCCATATGAACGATGAACACTAAACTTAAAACTTTATTTAGCTATCATTCTTCTGTATGTATTTATGCCATTATGGTTATTACCTGTCTTATATACTTAAAGTAGCAACAAAAAATACATAACAAGTCCTAGGTGTGTAGCTACGAGCAGTTGCTAACTAGCTAACGTTTGTTTAAGTATACTATGACATCACAAGATTAAGTAGATTGTGTGAAAAGTACACTTGCATGTACAGGGGATAACATTATTAATGTACATATGGCTGATACTGCAGATCACAAGGTGGAGGTTGCTAAGGAATTTACACCAATGAGAACCTCTGGCCGGAGGAGCGCATAAATCTTGCACAGACATAACAGATTGGTGGAGTATGTAGGTCGAAGGAAATGCCTAAAAACTAATTTTTGATTGGGCGGTTCACTTTTACCTCCTATGAGGCGGATATGAATGTATTCACCGTGAATTGAGTGCAATCTGATTTGCAGTTAGTACAAATGTAATGAACCTGGCACTTCAATTTCTTGTGAAGGCTATGTCTATAACCAATATAAAAACACAGACTACTGTAATAATTATTAAGCCAAGAATGACTGAGTTCAACCAGGAAATATTTGGAGCAACTACATGCGTATGACTAATACAAACTGAAATGACATTAGAACTAGTGTTGTAAGAAGGACTTCTATTGTAGTTTGGGGATACTTCTGTGAATGGCATTGTAATGAGAAATATTGGATACTTACATGAGTTTCAAGAGGTGAAAGGTAACACATCATTAGGTGCCACTCTTACTACCATAAACAACCTATTCATATCAATAATTCCCCAACGAGAGCCATTTCAGAAGTTCAAAATACAACTGAAGGGTTGTTATGTAAAACCTACCCGGCAACAGCAGTTGTGATGAACGGTGAGTAGCACATAGTGAAACTATTTCTCATGATCTATACAAGGCCACAGCAGAGAAATTTCCTGTTTCTCATCCAGGAAAAATATATATTCAATGCATGCGGGCGCTACAAACAAACACAGCTGTGAAAACAGGGTCACAGAATCTTCTATTTCTAACTAGTCTGCTATGTGCGTTACTGCGTCAGTTCTGCAGGGAAACAAGAGCCTTCTTTTTGGAAAACACATTTTCTTTTTTTCATCCTTATCCTCCACACCAATAAGTCTGTGTTTTTTCTAAGAAAAACTTAATGCGGAAATATAAATACAAATTTGTATTGTGTTTTAAGTGGGATTTTAGTGAAATTGTATGAGGGAGGTGGATGAGAAACAGGAAATTTCCCTGTGGCCTAATAATACGCTTGTGTGTCAGTAATGATGATGGTGTGTGTTCATGAATAATTCATGAGCTGATCAGGATTGGTAAAGCATCGTCATTACCTGAATGGGCAGCTTTTGACAAGAAAAGGGGTTGGGGGGGAGGGGGGGGGAGTGAAGGTAAAAAACAACAACAACCTTACTGTGACTCAGACCTGCAACCAGCTGATTGTGGAGGGTGCACTAAAACCATTTAACCATCAGGACCTAACAGCTTACTGTAGCTTGAAGCTCCTTATGAACCTATTGTATCCTATAAAAGTGGAACACTGGGTCGCTGAACTGAGTTGCGAAAGAATGTCTACAGTAGCTTAACCATAACTGGTATAAGAGAGGCAATAGCTAAGTATAAGAGAGGCAATAGCTAAGTATAAGAGAGGCAATAGCTAAGTATAAGAGAGGCAATAGCTAAGTATAAGAGAGGCAATAGCTAAGTATAAGAGAGGCAGTAGCTAAGAATAAGAGGCAGTAGCTAAGTATAAGAGAGGCAGTAGCTAAGAATAAGAGGCAGTAGCTAAGTATAAGAGAGGCAATAGCTAAGTATAAGAGAGGCAATAGCTAAGTATAAGAGAGGCAATAGCTAAGTATAAGAGAGGCAATAGCTAAGTATAAGAGAGGCAATAGCTAAGTATAAGAGAGGCAATAGCTAAGAATAAGAGAGGCAGTAGCTAAGAATAAGAGAGGCAATAGCTAAGTATAAGAGAGGCAGTAGCTAAGTATAAGAGAGGCAATAGCTAAGTATAAGAGAGGCAATAGCTAAGTATAAGAGAGGCAATAGCTAAGTATAAGAGAGGCAGTAGCTAAGCATAAGAGAGGCAATAGCTAAGTATAAGAGAGGCAGTAGCTAAGTATAAGAGAGGCAATAGCTAAGTATGAGGCAATAGCTAAGTATAAGAGAGGCAGTAGCTAAGTATAAGAGAGGCAGTAGCTAAGCATAAGAGAGGCAATAGCTAAGCATAAGAGAGGCAATAGCTAAGTATAAGAGAGGCAATAGTTAAGTATAAGAAAGGCAGTAGCTAAGTATAAGAGAGGCAGTAGCTAAGTATAAGAGAGGCAGTAGCTAAGTATAAGAGAGGCAGTAGCTAAGTATAAGAGAGGCAATAGCTAAGAATAAGATAGGCAGTAGCTAAGTATAAGAGAGGCAATAGCTAAGTATAAGAGAGGCAATAGCTAAGTATAAGAGAGGCAATAGCTAAGTATAAGAGAGGCAATAGCTAAGAATAAGAGAGGCAGTAGCTAAGAATAAGAGAGGCAATAGCTAAGTATAAGAGAGGCAATAGCTAAGTATAAGAGAGGCAATAGCTAAGTATAAGAGAGGCAGTAGCTAAGAATAAGAGGCAGTAGCTAAGTATAAGAGAGGCAGTAGCTAAGAATAAGAGGCAGTAGCTAAGTATAAGAGAGGCAATAGCTAAGTATAAGAGAGGCAATAGCTAAGTATAAGAGAGGCAATAGCTAAGTATAAGAGAGGCAGTAGCTAAGTATAAGAGAGGCAGTAGCTAAGTATAAGAGAGGCAGTAGCTAAGTATAAGAGAGGCAGTAGCTAAGTATAAGAGAGGCAGTAGCTAAGTATAAGAGAGGCAATAGCTAAGTATAAGAGAGGCAGTAGCTAAGTATAAGAGAGGCAATAGCTAAGAATAAGAGAGGCAGTAGCTAAGTATAAGAGAGGCAGTAGCTAAGTATAAGGGAGGCAGTAGCTAAGTATAAGAGAGGCAGTAGCTAAGTATAAGAGAGGCAGTAGCTAAGTATAAGAGAGGCAGTAGCTAACCATAATGGGTATAAGAGAGGCAAAGAAGCAGGAGAATGCAAGGCTCAATTAAATAGAAGCAGGTGAGAAAAAAGCTGACTGATGTATAACTACTTCAATGAAGGAGTGAAAGAAAAACACAGAAAGGACAGAGATACTGGGGAGCAGGAGAAGTAGAAAGAGGAGAAAGTAATCTATATGAGTTGAAAAAAGAAGAAAAACAGGGCCGGGATGGCTGAGGAAAAAAGAGAGCAGGAGACAGAAACCACGGATAAACAGAGGCAGCGCAGCCGGTACGGTCAGTCCGGACCACTTTTTAGGCTTTGTCACACCCACACTAACCACTTGTTGCAAACCCTCTACCCAATCACGTAGCAAGGCATTCACCTCTGACTTTGTTTGCAGTCTAAGCCGAGATAGAAATCTTGGCCAAGATTTTGGCGTTGGTGAATAATGGCTAGTAGTTCTGTCCCGGCGTGTGAACCTATTCCAAATGAACCTCAGCAACCTAAGGGTTTTTTTCCCCCTAAAAGGTCCTTCTGAAAGAATTGTACTTTTCAGCGTTCATTTTAAGCATCTCGGTTCTTACCCTGAACTTGGCTTCATTACAGTGAGCAGGAGGATACAGTGCACTACCATTGCTTGAGGCAGTTAAGGAAAAGAAAATGAAGTGTTTGATCTCTGATTTTGCTTTTGTACACTCACAATCACAGCTGTCAATTGATGGGACTAGCTATAAATTTTAATTTATACGCTGATTGTTTTCTAGCAATAATATTGGTAACTTATATCCTGAGATATGTGGATGAGGATTTGTTGTACATGAAGATTTTATTGGTCTTCATGGAGTTTTCAGTTTTAGTTGTGATTGTCAAAGACACTTTGCTTCGTTTTAAATTTGTCGATCAGCAGTTATAGGACAATGTTATGACGGGGCCAGTGACATGGTTGAAATTCGGAATGGTATGGCCAAGAACATCAGAGATGAGGAACAAAGAGCATTATTTACCCACTGTTATGGTCATTCGTTGAACCTGGCTGTGTCAGATACTGTAAAACGTGCAACCTCATGATGAGAACAGACACAACTCATGAAATCACAAAACTTGTGAAATATTCCCCAAGAAAAGAAAGCCCTTTTAGTAGCATTAAGGATGAGATTGCCCAAAGGAAATACAAGTATTTGTCCCTCTGTCCAACATGGTGGACAGTCAAGGCAGATGCAATGAAAAACATAATTAACAATTATTCGCCACTTCAAGAATTGTGGGAACAAGCAATTACCATCGTACGTGATACAGAAACAATAGCACACATACGGGGAATAGCTGCTCACACACAGACATTAGATTCTTCTTAGGTCTTGTCCTTGGTGAAGCTCTTTGTTGACACACTGATAATCTGAGTTGCACCTTGCAAAAACAAACAAACAATTTTTCGCCATCAGCTGAAGGGCAATTGGTTTCAGCGAAAACTAAAATCACTCTAGAAGGACTTAGAAATGGAGCAAGATGTGATGATTTTTGGGCAATAAATATAAATATCTGAAAGCTGTTGATGTCAATAAACCTCCCCTACCTCGAAAAAACAACAACAACAAACACTGAGACAGTATGAGGATAGTGAGGCACCAGCTGCAATTTACTAACACAAACAGTATATGAGGATGGTGAGGCACCAGCTGCAATTTACTAACACCAAAAGATCTCTACAAACGTGTATATTATGAGGTACTTGATCTTCTAATAAAAAGTATTGAAGACAGATTCGAGCAACCAAGATATCAAATTTATAGCTGTCTAGAACAATTACTACTGAAGTATGTGAAAAAGAAAGACTACACAAGGAACTAAAGACAGTATTTTGATATTTATCAAGATAAGATGAATTCCAGGATTCAAATTAGAGGGTGCAATTTGACATTTTAAGCAACGATATATAACCTGATGGTACTATAGACTTCTCTGATACAAAAAAAAAAAACATTCAAAAGCTATCTCCAGCACACAAACCCCTGCTCAGTGAAGTAATTTTGCTTGCAAAACTTGTTCTGGTAATGCCAGGAACTTAGGCTAGTGCACTACTTTGCACAAGTTAGTATGTCAGGTGCCATTGTGTGGCGGGATACTAGTAAATAACTTGTGCTATATATCTAGCGAGCTTTTATTTCTGATGAATTTATCATATTACTCAATAGGGAGTTTACACACACAACAAGCACATACACACACATACACACACACACATACACACACACACCACAAGCACACACACACATAAGTACACACACACACCACAAGCACACACACACACATAAGTACACACTAATAGATAGGCAGCCACATTATGCAATATTGAAAGGCTTTATGAAACTTGAAACCCAATCTATGTGAAATTTTATCAGTGGCCAGCACTACAAGTATGTTCTATCTATACAAGGAGTAAACAGGTGTGTCCATGGGATCACATGAGCTAGGATGTTGCTTGAGGAGGGCTAGGTCAAGTGTGGACAGCTACAGAACACAACTACCAGTTCTATCTCACTTCCACAAGGCACGTGCTAATGTTATCAACAGCTAGTGGCAAATTCACATTAGCAAGCAGTCATTACCATGGCAATCTCATCCTTACTAAAATTAAAAAAAAAATTATCACCCACTTGCCCTACATCCGATAGGTTTTACACACACAAAAAAAAAACTTTTAAATAAAGCCTTATGAATAATAGCTAACAAAACCTTATCTCACTGTAACAACAATAACAAAAAACTCATGAAACCTTAATTTACACTATCAAACCTTATTAACAATGATAAAGCCATATTAATTATGGAAGTTTCATTTTAAAAATGTTAAAAAGCACAAAAATACCTCAATACACAATAAAAATAAAATTTACTGATTTTTAAGTCGTACCACAATCCATGGATAGTCCAGTCGCTGGCATTAGAAGGATAGCCACAATGTTTTCCCTATAGCAACGGAAATCATTTGTAATACAATAAAAAAATATTTTCAACCCTAAACATTATTTGCTACAAAAGTTTTTTTTATGGATTCTGGTACTGTTCCACATCACGTTCATCATACTAAAAGTCTACCAAATTCTGACCAATAGAAATGTGTTATTTAGGTAGTATCTGTTCACAAGCTCATTAATATTCATGAGATGTTATTTGCTGGTTATAAATTCAGTCTATTTCACTTTTACCTGAAATTACTGGTACCATCAAATTTCTTAGCCTATAAGATTGATATAAATACACTAAGTAATATAGAATCCTCCAGTGAAAGTCAATTTAGTCATTCATAGTCATTATCTATCTGCCTGTCGTACATGTATGGATCTTGCAGCTAACAGCCACCACAGACAGTATGACAGGATAAACAGCATGTCTACAACTACATCTCAGGTGGAAATAGTCATTTTTTTCTTCAGCCACAATTTATGACATCCCTGCCACCTTCCTGTTCAACCCAGGCTATCAACTGGTAGTAGACTCTAAGGCAGTGATATTAGGTGAATGCTGCAGTAGGAGGAAGACGTTTCAATGGAACAAATGACTTAGCTGAGCTGAAGATACCTTCTATGAGCATGTTGTAGCGCAATATAATGATTGAACATGGCGATAATATTTGATCATTTTTGACAAGGTTTTGGAATATTGCCTTCTTACCAACTCAACATCAAAAGTTCTTGAGGTTGTGTCGCAACCTGTGAAGGCATGAGCAAAGAGCAGTTGCAAAACACAAATCATCAGTTGATATTGTACTTTTGTATCTTTACCCTTAGGGTCTGAGCAAAAACAAAGATTGTTGTAGTCTGTATTTATACATATATTATTAATATCGCCAGCTGCAAAAGCAATGTTGTGTCCACAACATTGATATCTTCTCTTAGTAATATTGAAGCCTCCACCAATCAGAATTATTTTCCTCTAATAGCTGTACTTCTCAACAAAACCAATTATACAATGAGTAGCTATACAAACTTTGAGCAATACAAATGATGTGTCTGCAAGTAATACTAATTTGCCGTAGAGAAGGACAACACATGACATAACTGCTTAAAATATGGCTTGCCCAATACTAGCAACTTTCCTCTTCACAATTTCTTTCTCAGCCTTCTTTTACTCATTAGATGTATTCTCTCACTGCCACAGGCTTCTTTTAAACAATACGGAATTAAAAATATTTGGTCGCCACCGGGAATCAAACCCAGGACTGCTTGCTTAGAGCGCTTGTGCGTTAAGCAACTGGTCCTGGGTTCGATTCCCGGTGGCGACCAAATATTTTAATATGTATTGTTTTTTAAAAAAGTCAATAACACATTTCTATTGGTCAGATTTTGGTAGACTTTTAGTATGTTGAATGTAGTGTGGAACAGTACCAGAATCCATCAAAAAACCTTTTGTAGCAATTATTTTAGGGTCAAACCTTATAATGACTGGACTATAATGCTACACATTCCAAGAATGTTTAACAGTTGTCAATCCTACAGTTTATGCTAGTCTCCAACCAAGTGCACTAAATAGAACCAATGCCAAAACCATTACCCACCACATGTAACCTAGATAATAGTGCTTTCCAAAGTATGTCTATGATAATTGTTCTTACCTTGGAAGTATTGTAGGCACACCATCCTGCTGGGTACTGCATTACAAAGATATAGTGATCCCATTGGTTGTTACTCTTCTTGTATAAATTTATGGGCCTGCATGAAGGAAATAGCCAATAGCTTAGTATCTCACTTTAGAGCCAAACTCACCTCAAATTAGCTACCCCAATTAAGACAGTAGTCAAAAGAAGTAATTTGCTCATCATCACGCCGACCGAGCAGTCTAACACGCACAGACAGACACAGTCTCCTCACAGACTAGCACAACGCAAGCAAGTTAGTTAGCCGCAACGCAGGCGCAGCGGACACACTGTGTTGTTGTAACGAAAAGACTAAGTTGATATGGATGATGATGTAAACAAAACGGCAACTTTCCCGCCCGCGCCTTTCCACTAGCGTTAAGTTATGATCTATTATTACAGTCTAAACAGTGAGATAACATCAAGATATAAATATAGTCCGGTACATTATCCTCATTTCATGCACACTATCCTCTATTCAATATTAAAAGAAGATTAACAAAATAATGTGAGCTGAAATATCTAAAAAAAAGTTACAGTCTCATTGTTGAGATTAACACTAAGATATTATAAAACAATGATCAGTTTTTAAACTGTGTAAATGATAGGTTCTTCACTCCTACAAGAACTGGAGCTAGAGGGGCAGTCAATTGGCTTCATTTCATCTTTGTCCAGACACGCAGAAATTTGAGTTAAGTACTGCACACCCTGCAAGTAAGGCAACATTTTGTTAAATCTTAATTTTATTGTATACAAACTTAAAAAAAGCATTTTGTTTATTCTAGTTATAGAAAACTCAGTAGAGAACAACACCTCATAAACTCACTTCTTTAGAAGTCAGACATACAATTTTGAGGGAAGTAACACTTAGTATTTGATTGAAAGCATCCAATAAGTCGTTCAACTAAATAAAAAACAACAATATTTAACTACATTGCAGAAGTCAATCAAAAACAAATAAATAGATCATTCGTTTGGTGGCTTCATTAGAAAAAAGAGATGATTAAAATTTTGTTGGTATAAACAATGGTATAACAATTGTTGCACAATAAGTATGTCCAGACTCACATGAAGTTATATTTCAACACATGCATGCATCCATCATTTCATTCACATATTTTTTTGAGTTTTATATAAACAATAATTGTTGAATGTCATAAGAATTGTTTTTTTTAAATCATAATTACAACTACATTGTTCAGAAGAAATGAGTGTAATTTAGGATTAATAAACGTTAACTTTTTTAGTATTTAAAAATAATCTATAAAGGGTGCCAAGAAGTTATTCTCATCACTTGTTATTTGCAAACTTTGGAGTAGATACTTAGTTTCCAGGACATCCCCATAATATAGGCTAGCTTGCTGCTGGAAAGTGAAAGTGTCCCATGCAAGCAATAGTAACAGCAAATATAGTTATTCTAAACATACTACTTACTGCTGTTAAAAAAAAATGTTAAGCAATAAAAATTTATATAACTGGTGATTTATTTTTCAGAAAGGAGGTTATAATATAAATATGATTTACTGTTTATAACTCCATTTAAACTTACATGCAATTCTTTTTTGGAGGGCTTTATATTGGCTGCTAAAAGCACTCTCCCATAGTTTAACTTTTTGTAGAGGTCAAGAACATTCTTAAAGAAACAATATTCCGTGGCATAGGGAGAACAAGTGCCATGTTTTGACCATTCATGTGCCCTATATCATCACCATAGATACAAAACTGTGAAATTGCATGATTGAAAAAGGAAAAAGATAACTAGTATAATTATGTCTGTTGAAGACATTTTTTGTAATTGGAAATCAGAACTGCATATGAAATAATATTACCACAGGTAATCATCTGAAGAATTCTTTATATTAGTCCAGTCATGATACAATCTTGGCAAAAGATCCTAAACAACAAAGTACATGTATAGATTTTGAAAGCAGATAAGGTACTATTTGCTCAAATAATACTGGATAAATGGTAGCACTAACATCAACTTTTTTGCTTTTTTGTGTTCAAGAATGTGTTTTTTAGAATAAGTGTTGTTTTTTTTCTTTTCAGCCATGTGCAACCTATATATATATTTATACATGGTACATTCAAACTGTCCAATCAGATTCTTTAATTCGTGGTGAATATATTTCATACCGTCCAATCAAAATTAGTTTTTGTGCATTTCCTATAGCCTAGAGAGCCATGGTACAAGTCAGTAGCACCACTCCATGTTCGGTTGGTACAGGATTTACACTATCCTCAGGCCTTAGGCCCTCGGTTGTGTAAATCCAACACTGACCTCCACATCGTGGTGTAATCTATTACTTGCCATGGTGTATTCAAACTGTTCAATCAGATTGCTTTGGGCTGAATAAATTTCATACCCACCTCCTAGGAGGTGAATAAGTATACTGTCCAATCAAAATTAGTTGTTGTGGACTTTGTACAGCCTAGAGCCACAGTACAAGTCGGTTGCACCCCTTCGTTCAATCAGTACAGGATTTACACCATCCTCAGGCCTTTGGCCCTTGGTTGTGTAAATCTCGTATTGACCTTCACGTCATGGTGTAACCCATACATATACACCCTGATAGGATCTTGCTTGCTTTGTTGGTTCATTCACTAGTTCTTAAACTATAGACAGAGTGAAAAGTAAAATCTGCTGATTTTTATATTCTTACTGCACCATGTTAAACATACATTGTCATGTTAGTTTATTATTATTAGTATTATTATTATTATTATTATTATTATTATTGTGGAAACATGATCACAGCAGCATGGAAAAAGTATACGAAGAGATGGTGCAGGAGAGTGAACAGTACACTAAGATATAAAACTAATTATTACACTAGTTTATAATATTGTATTCTGACTCACTTTCACTTCTGTCACATTGAACTTGTATGAGTTATTGCAACACTGTGGATTCCTACTTTTTCCAGCAGTTGGCCTAAGTTTTATAGTGGATAAATATTATATATGTTCATAACCTGTTACCTCAGTGACCACATTTGTAGTAAAGGTCCATAAATTTGATACAGTCTCTGATATTCCCATAAGAAAAGGTAATTCCCATAAAAATCATTTTTATATTTCATTGAAAAAATTTCTACATTGAATATTAGATGATGTAAAAATTTAAAATGATTTAGCTCAATTAAAATTCCAAAATATTTCTTTCTTCTTTATATAAACTCCTTAGCAATGTCCCTCAATTCAATATTGTCTGTTTTTGCTTTTGTGAATATGCATCAACACAGAATGTTGAACTTTCAGGACTATCAATTGTTTTCTTCTTCACTCAAGATTCCAAAAACAACTGATTTGCATAACAACAGCTGTATGTGCTATGTTCTGTACTTGGGGTATGTGATAAGCAGCTTATTTTTGCAAATTAAATTGATTGTATGAGTCAGTCAGTCATAAAATGTAATGGTGATTCATTTACAAGGTGTAATCAATCTGCATCATATGTGCCCCCCTGTGTCTCCAAGCAATAAATCTGAGGGGACCCCCGGTGCCCCCCTAGCCCCCCCACTTCCATCACTCCTGCATAACAACTATTAGTAGTATCAAAAAATGTCAAAATTATGAAGTCTGTTCACAATTACCCAGAATTTCACATGCTATTTGTTGTTGTTTTTTTGTTTGTTTTTGCAGACCTAATTATTTTTAGAGCTTAGTAGGTACTGTAATAGGCCATGAAAGAATGCAAAAGCATCAAAGAACCATTAATATAACCCAAGTCTTAAATAGATTGCTGTTTTAACTATCAGTGTTAATATTGGTCGCATCATCAGAAGTCTATCCTCACCACACCCACTTGTGCTTTACCTGTCTTGGAATTTGTAAATAGTGCCCGATCTCAGTATACATATATATTTATATTATTCTCAGCTGGTACTATAATTATGCAATGCTAGTGCTCCACTAGAGGTATGGCTCATTTATTCCCATAGGAAAGCTGTGACTGTAAACTAAAAACACATACACACACTAAAAACAAAAACTTTCAATATCTACTCATGCGTTTTAAGTAAGACTTTTAGTTTCTGTATCATTTGATTCACAATAACTGGCATAAGAAGTTTATCATCAATTCCAAGTTTAGTTTTAATGAAATTTCTAGACACACGTAGCTGTAAATAAATCAATTTAAGCTTAACTTTTAGACACAGGGCAGTAGATTGAACATTCAAATTGAATGCAACATCAAACACTTACCATAAGCCATGAATAGTCCAGTTTGATATATCAAAATCTACACAATTATGACTCTGAGAGAAAAACATATTATGTGACAAAACAGAATAGCTACTTCTAGCTATTAAGTATTAAGTGCAATCTTACTGATAGCTAGCAATTTTACTTTTTATGTTATACAGTAGGACATCAAAGCAAGTTCTACTAAGCCAACTCACATCGTAAGCGCAGAGACCAGCAGGATATTGTTGAGCAAACACATAATGGTCCCAGTCCTGCTCTCTCAAGCCTGAAGTTGCGGCTCTAAAAATGAAATCAAACAACATCTCCAGAAATAAATAAAAAAAAGTAAATAGAAAAAGCTTTACTTTGTATAGCATGAGATAAATAAAATTTCGAAAAGAACCGAAAGTGTTCCCGGACGCATCCCTGAAAATGTTACCGCGCTCTTCAAGACTACTAGCTAATTTCAAATCGCGAAGCGTCCTTCACTCAGTCGCAAATCTAGCGGAACGCAATCCTTTATATCCCATTTGAAATGTAGCGGAAATTGCATCGATAATATTATTTGTGCATGGATTATCACAATTAAAACTATGGTTGTAGTCATAAAACAAAATACTACTATTGCAGCTGTCCAGGTCCATGGAAATAAACTACTTCCACTGTCTATGAAACAATGCCAATTTCAAACTAGTACAACTTGTTCCACTTTTAACATCCATGGTAGCTATTCCATAAATATCTCAATCTTCTAGATCATCGAGTGTAATCATGGGTCTTTCAGACCTTACCAAAGAGTTGTCACATTTTATACTATGAAGCGATATCTTTATTGCTCCTGTTATTTCTGGCATAAAGATAGCTTGCAACAAGAAATAAATATCGCCAAATTTTCTTTTATCACTTGTAATAAGATAATGATTTAAATGCAATTTATGTGTACTAACAAACATTATCCGGAGATTTGCTTCTAGCAGGTTTTGTGCAAAAATTAATGAGTAGAAGTCAGCGTAAAATATTTCAATATCTGCTGAAAAATGAATCTTGTCTACTTTTAGTGCAGATAAACGAATTAAATATAAATCAGATATTTCTGTGGTAATAGCACAGACTACAATAGAATTAACAACAAGTGACTTTATTGAAGTCGTCAGGCACAAATATTTTTTTACTCTCACAGTTTTGTATACACCATTGTACTTGCAAACAACTGATACATCTGCTCCATGTTTAATTGCACTTGTGGGTTGATGGTTGGTGGGATTTATAGCCTCTTTGGAATAAGTTTGATCTACTTCACAGCCAACAATGGAAAATCCATCAATAATTCTAAACTCTTCTAGTATAACAATCTTACAATGTGATTTTCCTCCACTTGCTTGGTCATCATAATATGCCCTCCCTGGTATAATTTCAGAATGCATGGAGTAGTTAGCTTTCATATCAGTGTAAGAAATAGTCAGGTCCATATTGACTCTATCATGTATAGCTAAAATAACAGGATAAAATGCAATAACTACATTAACTATGAAGAGAGCTGATGTAGCAGCTTCTAGAATATAACGATGCTGGTAAAACCAACAAAAGATATTCCACCTCATGCTTTTGGTGTCCACTACTACCCTAAAAAATATATATATATATATATTATATATATATATGATATATGTAATAAATATGTAATAATTATGATAATATATGTAATTATTATATGTATGTATATAATAATACAATGAAACAAACTTCAGGAGTTATTATCTAAAGTCACTAATATGAATGATAGTTTTTGTATGTTTGTATATGTTATAGCATTGAAATGCTCTTGTACTGTAATTTTTAATCTATAGTCACCAGAACCTCCACCCCTTCCCCTCTGCGAAGACCGCGCTAATAGTCCGTGAAAACGACCGCCCAATTAACAAATAAAACCGCGTAAAACTCACCTGCTGGCTGCACGGTTTCTTCGTTTTCTTCTCGCCATATCTTATAGAGTGTAATACCTATACAATGATAGAGCTGTTTATAGTAGTGGGGCTAATAGAGGTGGCCTTAAGTTCGTCGGACTACTGTAATCCCTCGTGCAGGTAAAACCTGGCTGTGATCTCAGTTTACTTGCATTAGCTGGCTAGTGTATTGTTTTATTAATTAACTAATGGATTTTTTGCTGTTGTTGTAGGTTGAGTATTGTGGAGAGCATTCCAGAGAATTTAACTTTTAGTTCAAATTCTTCAATGCATTACTCTACCTATGAGTCTTGGATGGACTTAATGGATGCTGCCAAGACGTCTGTTGACATTGCATCGTATTACTGGACTCTGCAGGGTTTTAATGGGACATCTGATGTGACAGACAAACAAGTAAGGAGTGGCAGAATGTGAATTTGTATTCAGCCATCAGTGCGAGACAGCTGTTGATTGTCAAACATGCGCAACATTCAACTCTTGAATTTTTTTAGAATAAGCCCTATGGCATCATTGATAGTACTGAGACTAATGCAATTCAATTAGAAAATGTACATTACATGAATTCAGCATATTTCTATGTAATGATACTTTACCGATATTTTGAACTGACTCTCGTGAAGTAAAGTATTTCATGATCAAGTTGTTTAAATTTGCCCAGTCCTGGTAAACTTGATGATATATATTATTTGCTTTTTCTATGGCTTTCAGGTTTGTCATGTGTAATGTAACCCTTACACACTGAGTCTCCTCCTCCCCACCCAACGCACACAAACACACATGCGTGCATGTTCTTCAGTTGTGCATATGTGAGTTAAATGTGATGATTATGTTGTCACATGATTAGTGTGTTTGGGTAGTTGGACCAGTTTAGATGAGATTAGATAGGTAGTGACCAGACTGCAATCCCTAATCATATTTATATTCATGATATGCGAAAACTGTGGCCTCGTTCGCCACTTCTTTTCTTCCTGAGGCCGGGTATAAAAAGGAGATACTCCAGCATGCACTTTGACTTCTAGCTCCGTTTAGTCAACTTTAACTAAACAGCCACACAAAGAGAACCCTTCAAAGGAACTCACTATTATAAAAAAAAACCCACCCTGGGACAAGCCAGGGTGGCGAAGCAGGGTAGGCGGCGCATGCGTATGCCGAGGCACGTGACCACACACGTGGCGGTTGTCCAGACGGCTAAGGCTGAACCTACCCACGAAACGGCAGAGCTGTGGAGAGGCAAACTTGAGTGGCTAGTTTTTTTGTTTGTTTGTTTTTTCCCCACCATCCAACCCCTGACTCCTCTCTCACAAGGTTTCGTTGTCCACCACTATGTGGTGTGAGACTGGGCCGGCCAGTGGCCCCATCGTGTGGGCAGCGCATGCCATTCACACTGACGGGGCCTCCTCCCAAAGCGGGGAATCCCAGTGGGTCAAAGGCGCGTGCCAAGCGTACACGCAGAATCCAACAGCTGGGCACGGAACAGCCGGCCCAGTTCCTGCCAATGTTAGATAGAATCTAGGAGGTAAGTGACCTACCAAACTAGTGGGGGCGACTAGAGTTAGCTGTCATTGTGTGTGTCGAAGTACTGGAGTGTGGCTTATAGTGTGGCTATATACAGGTGAAGTGAGCAGTGACAGTGATGGTACTCTGCCCATTTGCATTAACACGCCAATGGACAACATGCAAACTCTCTTATGTCAGTCCACCATTTTCCTGATGGTTTTTTCTTTTTCTTTTTTCTTTTTCTTATTTATGTGGCATTGTTTCACTCTGAGTTACTTTAAAATTGTCTCTGGAGGAGCTAAAGTGGTGGCACTATTCCTCGCTAGTCGTGACTTAACATGATCACTTTGTACCTATTTATTTACCTGGTAAGAGGTAGTCACACTTACTCTACATTGTATTGGTAGGCAGTGATTTTAAGCCCCCTGTTTATCCAATTGTTTTATTGATTGGATGTGCAGGCATTTTTGAGCACCCTCATTAATTCATGCACCTGCAATACTAATCACTGTAATGCTATTTTGCTAGAACATTTCCCCGCACTGATTTCAGTATACTCATGAGAGGCCCATGATGTTCATTTGTCTCTAAGTTTATAGCTAGCTAATTTTTTGCCAGAAAATTTTGATCTCATATAGAAAAGAACATAGGATAGCAATTGTATTTTTTTACTACACCGAAAGTGAAGTTGTATGTGTGAGTGTTTTTGGAACCCTCATTTCTTCTTCAGTTGGCCAATCCCCTGAAAACAAAATTATTGTTCCGCAATATTTACAACTGCTGTATACCCGTTCTGAATTATCAGTATGGCAGAGCAGTCAGAAAATGGAAGTTTCTTACCATAGTGAATCAAGTGCTGATTAAATGTCTGTTTGAACGGTAAAATGGCCGCCTATCATCACAGTAGTACTAACCGCTCTCATACCTCTGGCAACTCCAATGGCAGTAATAGCTAAATAAATTTACTAAGAAGTATTTTAACTTGTGTGATTTATTTATGCACAATGGCTCACTCGCCATTTTTTGCTCAAGCACACCACTAGTATATTTCTAGACAGTTTAATAATTCTATTCTTCATTGACCTATAATTACATTAGAATATCAAAGTAGAGTACAAACTTATTGCTCAAAACACTACCCCTAGATTACCACTGTAGCTGCAAATGCAGACATTTGCATAAATCATGTTGTAGAAGGAGGCGCACATCTTCCTTTAATTCAGAAAATCTCTGTTTGCCATGACTATGTGAAGTTAGGACTGGTGGGTAATGAGTGTGCTACAATAGGAATTAGCGGAAGTTGCACGTTCACATTTGGTTGGTAAGAAATTTAATGCATTAAAATAATGTACACGGAATTGTTTACTTCTATTTATGCCAAGTGTTCAGTACATATTGTGAAAATGAGACACTCATCTTCTGTACAGTAATTTACAAGTTTTTATTTCTTTGATCATTCATTCAGGGAGCTGATGTGTTTCACTCATTGAGTTCTCTTCATTCCAGAGGTGTGTCTCTGCGGATTGTGCAGAATCCAGCAGACAGCAACCATCGCCAGGCAGACTCCAGTGAACTGGCAGAGAAGTACGGAGCTAATGTCCAGACTCTGAATGTGGAGCGACTGATGGGTTCAGGTGTGTTGCACACAAAGCTGTGGGTCATCGATAGCCGCCATTTCTATCTGGGTAGTGCCAACATGGACTGGAGATCACTCACACAGGTCAGCTTCAATGCAACCATGTGACACGTCAAGTTGGTACATGAATGAAATGTTCTGGTTTGTGTAGCCAAACCAATTACAATCACTACGTCAAATTATCACCATGACAAATTGTCACCATTGGCCAATTATCACCATCTGTCACGGGACAATTATCTAACCAATAATTCTGATAAGTGCAAGATGTGAGAGGAGCTATAATCTATAGAAATGTTCAGTATATGAAAAGATGCACCGTTTGAGTGTATATACATGTAATATAATAATAAAGAGTGGGTATTATGTATATAGCTTGGTAGCTTTTCGGCTGATGCTTTAAACTTTTGTTCATTTTTTCAACTGCTGAAAGCAACACATCATTGGAGTAAACGTATCCTAGGGAGCTACTGAAGGACAATGTCACTTCTCCAGCACTTCATTAAACACTTTGACTTCTTAATAATACATGTTAGTGAGATTGGATGAAACTATAATGTGTTCAATTTGTGTGATATAATATCCTATTGTAGTTTATAATGTAGTTGGGTTAGCTCGCTCTTAATTGCTGTATCATCATAAATATGTATATTAGTGCTGGTATCACGATAGCAAGGTGATAGTTACTATCACTGTATCGTGATATTAGCTAGCTTAAAAACACGGTCAGGAGCCTGGCCTCAGTGTAGTCCCGCTAGCTAGCTCTGGCTTCAGTTTGTGTAGTTGGGATACACTTGGCTACATGGCAACACCCCCAGCTGAGTTACTCCCTCTGGAAGGGTCAAAAAGTGCCGTCTGGAGCTACTTTGGCTTATTCTAGAAAAAAAGAATCGAAAGAAGGTTTATTGTAAGCTGTGCTCTACTTCCATAAAGTATTCTGGAAACACCACTAACCTCCACTTCCACCTGAAACACCACTAACCTCCACTTCCACCTGAAACACCACTAACCTCCACTTCCACCTGAAACACCACTAACCTCCACTTCCACCTGAAAGAGCATCACAGAAATACATACTCTGCTTTTCTGGCTGAAAATCTTCAGTAACTTACCATTCCAATACATACTAGTGGTGTGCTTGAGCACAAATGGCGAGCGAGCCTTAAACTACACTATTGTTAAATGATTGATTTTAACAACTAACACTCAAGCTACTAAAATAAAGTCGAGTTTTTAAATTACGTATGCGGTAAAGTGGCTTCAATGCCATAGTAACCACCGCAACTGTTTGAATTGAAAAAGAAGCAACAAAATCAAGTCACGTTATTTAAAGTCCCATAAGTTTTTGCGTTTTAACTGCACCCGCAAAAGAATTCAAAGCGGTATACAATTCAATTTCTAAGGTGATACGGGTAATGGTCGCTAAACTGGAGGATTCTGTTTGGTGAAGTTTGGGACGGGGTCGAACGCGGAGCGAACACTGACCCTCTGTATTTTTGTGTTCGCTCCGCGTTCGACCCCGTCCCAAAATGACATACATACGTCCAAACATATATATAAATAAATAAACAAACATCCCCGATTTTCAATTGTGTTACCCCTGTAAGTGTCTCGCTCGCTACGCTCGCTCGCCAATAATATGATGTTATTATGTTTACTTATTTTTACGAATACTGAAAAAATCTGAATAAACTTACTATCGTGATATGTCCACTATCACGATATGTCCACTATCGCGATATTTATCAAGCTAGCTATCGAGATAGTGCCACTATCGCCCAGCACTAATGTATATGCTATGACAATGTATATGTAACAGACCAATTACAAACTTGGACTGTTTTAAAATGGTCTAGCCGTTTTAAAACGGGCCAGACCATTTCCAAACCTCAGACTGTTTTAAACAGGCCAGACCATTTTAAAAACAGGCCAAATCACTGGCCAGACTATTTTAGAACAGGCTGGTCAAACTATTCAAACCATTTCGAAGGGTATCAAACCCTTTTTAAAAGAATCAGATCATTAAAACGAGTCAGGTAGTAAACCTGGCAAATAACAAAAACAACTGCTAAATGTAAATATGGCAGTTGCCAAAGCAGACCCAAGACACAGAACTCTTGTGTGTGTTCATAAAAAAAAATTTCTGAATAGAACTATTTTTAAAAAATATTGAAATAAAACAGATAGTCTTTTTAAAAGTTTGTTTCTAAACTTTACTAAGCCAAGCAATTTGTGCATGCCAATCCTATTAAAAACACACTTGATCGTTTGTGCGTGTATCTGTCACTTGTCCATCTTCTTAAAAGAATGTAACTGAAAAGACCTCGCAATAAACTTCTTTTAAATGAAAATTAAAAAAAAGCTCTCACACTCACAAATAGCTAGTGCAGGAATACAGAGTAGTCATACCATTATGATTATAGGAAAGGCTACAGTTTATCAATCTATTAGAGCATTATCGAAGGCTGAGTAAGGTGGGTCGCAGTCATCTAGGGTGAAAACCTATAAGATAGGCAAGGTCATTCAGTAGACATGGCTATGTTCTCATGGTCAGACAAAAAAGGAAAAACAGACAGGTAAGTACACAAATTACAATGTGAGAAATGCATAAATATGTAATGAGTTTTTTCAAACTAAACATTTCACAAATTTGAACTCCCTCTTGGTCCCACTAAAGTATTCACCCACACAGATACGAAGATCAACAAACAACAAGTTAGATGTTAATGAATTATGTTGCTCAGAGTAATCTCTTTTTCCAGCTAGCTCTGTGCACAACAGATTCATTACAGAAAGGTCACTAAAAATAAGGGGAAATATATTATGTCTATGGAATTTTGAAAGGAGGGTTTATTTCTCTTTACCAACAATGTAGTGATCTGATCTAAATCAGGCTATTATGCCCATAACCACATTCTTTTATTAACAAATTCAAACTATATTATTATAAATTGCACAGGACACATTAAATTAAAGGAAAAATACATTTTCTCTTTCCCTGTGTCATATTAGTATTAATCATCTGAAGTCCTGCTTTTCCGGCTCACTTCCATCAGAAAAACAACAACTAAGAACAGAAACCTGCCTTGGTGTCTATGTCCTTGGGCTATAAAATAGTTATACACCAATAAGAATTGGTTTGTACTGCAATTGCAGATAGTTGGAATGAAAGTTTCAAAATGAAAGTTCCTCAAGTTTACTGAAGAAACGTTGTGAAACACTTCGGAACATTCACTTGAATGAACAATCAGTGAAGCAGTGGGTGGGGTAAGCAAATGTTATAGTGGGACAAAGAAAAATACTGATTAAAAATGTTTTCTTGTTTCTCCTTGCACACATAGGTGACAGTTACTTGTGTGAAAAAAAATTCAGTAAGAACCTGTAATGATTAAAGATGGTTCAGAACAAGGAATATAGCTCAAAAGAACCAGTGATTTAGTGTTTGTGTTTGTTTGGGCCAACAATTATGCTGACTTTTGGAAAATTCATAACAGATAAGACAACTGTTAACCTCATCACACGACATAGTTTATTACACTTGGTGATTGGGACAAGGTAACGCATACATACATACATACGTACATGTATTGGTTACATCACGACGTGGTGGTTGGTATGGGATTTACACAACCAATCCCGAGGATAGCGTAAATCCCGTACCAACTGACAAATGGAGAGGTTCAGCCAGCTTGTACCTTGGCTCTAGGCTATAGGAAAAGCTAATTTGATTGGACAGTTTACTTATTCACCTCCTAGGAGGTGGTATGAAATATGTTCCCATGATCGAGCAATCTAATTGGACAGTTTGAACGTACCATTGTACAAACCTACATACTACATACATATACACTGGAATTTGTACATACATACATACATAATTAGTGGTGTGCTTGAGCACAAATGGCGAGCGAGCCTTAAACTACACTATTGTTAAACGATTGATTTTAACAACTAACATTCAAACTACTAAAATAAAGTCGAGTTGTTAAATTACGCATATGAGGGAAGGGGGATTCAATGCCATAGTAACCGCTCCCCTCAACTGTTTGAATTGAAAAAGAAGCAACAAAATCAAGTCACGTCATTTAAATCTTCTTTGTGATATTCTTAATAGTAGTTGTAACACATAATACTTTCACACAACTGAACATACCTATGCAAGACTTACCTTCTTGGTTCGTCTAGTGGACAATGAATTTTCAAGTAAATGCTGTTGAGTAGGGCTTATAACTGTGACAAATAGCGTATTAACTTACCACCGCCACTAACTCAAATAGAAATGGTGCTCCCATAAGTTTTTGAGTTAGCTGCACCCGCAAAACAATTCAAAGCGGTCAACAATTCAATTTCTAAGGTGATACAGGTAATGATCGCTAAACTGGAGGATTCTGTTTAGTGAAGTTTGGGACGGGGGTCGAACACAGAGCAACACAAAAATACGCGAGGGTCAAAGTACAAAATGACATACGTACGTCCAAACATATATATAAATAAACATCCCCGATTTTCAATTGTGCTATTCCTGAGAGTGTCTCGCTCGCTCTGCTCGCTCACCAAATAGATATATACATAAATAGATATATACATAAATAGATATATACATAAATAGATATATACATAAATAGATATATACATAAATAGATATATACATAAATAGATATATACATGAATAGATATATACATAAATAGATATATACATACATACATACATAAATAGATATATACATGAATAGATATATACATGAATAGATATATACATGAATAGATATATACATAAATAGATATATACATAAATAGATATATACATGAATAGATATATACATAAATAGATATATATACATACTCATATACATAGAATTATACATAAATAGATATATACATGAATAATAATATCATAAATCGAATATACATACATTAATACATAGATAGATAACATAAATAGATATATACAAAATAGATATATACATAAATAGATATATACATGAATAGATATATACATAAATAGATATATACATACATACATACATAAATAGATATATACATAAATAGATATATACATAATAGATATATACATAAATAGATATATACATGAATAGATATATACATAAATAGATATATACATACATACATACATAAATAGATATATACATAAATAGATATATACATAAATAGATATATACATGAATAGATATATACATGAATAGATATATACATAAATAGATATATACATACATACATACATAAATAGATATATACATAAATAGATATATACATGAATAGATATATCCATGCCTCTTGGGTACATACTTCTCACTACAGTGTTATATCAACATCACATGTTTTTGTTGCATAGGTGAAGGAGCTGGGGTTGCTAGGGTTTGACTGCGAGTGTTTGGCGAAGGACTTGCAGCGGTTATTCGACGTGTACTGGTACTTATCCACTCCCACTAGTACCCTTCCCCCCGAGGGCAAGTGGCCTATCCAGTTCTCGGCCTTGTACAACATGGATGATCCTGCGTACACATACGTCAACGACACACAACACAGCAACATATTCTTTGCTGTGAGTTTGTTGGGTTAGATGGAGTAAATGATGAGGCACCATGGAATTCCCCTCTACATCTCTCCTCCCCTCCTACAACCATACTCCCTCTCCTCCCCCCCCCCCCCCCCCCCCCCCCCCCCCCCCGCTGAAGAGTGAATTTTAGGAAGGTAATGTATAGTACAATAGCTAAACTTGCATTCTTTTAATAAGATTGTAATTCAGCGAAGCGAGCGGAGCTGACTTACTAATGAGTCCGCTATATTTAGGTCTAGGAATTGTTTTTGTTCTTGCGCGGGTCAGGTAACCTTCTTAGCAACATTTTGTTTTGTTACCCGCCGTTCAAAGTAGCGATGCCCGGTGAAACAAATTCTGCGAAAGAGAGACAAAACGTTAGAAACGCTCGGTCAAGAGCTTTGAGGGCGTTAGAAACTCCAGAAGAAAAATTAGTAAGGAGAGAGATAAGAAATGAAAAAGACAGGGCAAGGAGGAGGAGAGCTAAAACGAATCAGAAACAGGTAGCAAAGTAAAGAATCTTTCTTTTTGAAAAGCCATTAAATGTTCCTAATTTATTTATTAGACTATTCCTGAGGATTACGGTACCAATCAACTTGATACAGCTGTAGACTCAACTATTCTTGAAGACACTGAAAATGCAGCCACACCATGTGAACAAGAAGCTAATATCCCCACTACTTTTTGTACTGCAAGAGTATTTTGTACCACACCAAGCATGCATGGAATAGCTGCAATTACAGGGAACATGCATCGCTCGCTTCGCTATTTAGTGCTATTAGAGCGCATCACTAGTTGTGCATGTGACCAAACACTGACCAGTGTGAAGTATAATGCACTTCATATAGGCATGTGCAGCGAAATAGTGTGGGATTTAGCATTAGCTAGATGACAGGCTCAAATATTAAAGAAATTTTTCAAATTAAAACAATGTACATGGTCAATATTAAAGGAAGTACAGTATGCAGGTATTACTCTATTGGCTGCAGTGTATGAATGTCATTGCACATACGGCATATGCTTACACATTTTTTTCGTAGTCTTCTCCTCCTCAATTCTGTGCCACTGGAAGAACGGGTGACTTGGATGCGCTTCTCAATGTCATAAACTCCGCCCAGCAGTTTGTGTACGTTGCGGTCATGGACTATGAGCCAGCTGTTGTATTTTCCCGGAACAAAAGGTCAGTCCTTAAATGTACGTCTGGTCTCGTTTAGCCAGACCCTGTACCACATCACAAGTGTTTGGTGGTTTCAGAATTAGTATCTGCACATGCTCGGCTTTTAAACATTAGTTGGCTTCATGCTGTGTAGTAACAATTTTATGAGTTGGGTTTTTTTGTGGTGGATGATTTGGGGGAGGGGGTATAGAAGTGACAAGGTTACGTCTCGGACTCTGGCAATGTGATGCTATTAATACTAGATCACGATTATGCCAGACACTTCTGTAATTAGAACATAACACAGTCCTTTCAGTTTAATGTACAATGCCATTCTAATCTCCTCTCCTGTCTTGCGAGACTACTTGCTGAGTGAGTATATAACTCTTTAAAGCTTTTAAACTGCATATTTTGGCATTATTGTTGTGTGGTAGATAACAGCACCAAATTTTATACATTTATTTTGTAGACTGTAATAAGCAATTTAAGCCGAGGAGCCCTCATGATTATTTTACACGTTTCAAAATGTCCACCAAATTTAATGCAATTGATTTTTTAATATAACCATAACTTCATAATGTTCGTAAAGTTGACGATATAAAACAGGAAGCTCTCAAGCAATCATTTTAAAAATCCAATTAAAATTAGGAGTAGCTTTGTTGCTATGCAACCATGTTTAAATTCTGAGGGTACCTGATTTCAATTAAAAAAGTATTGGTGGATTAACAATATTGAAGTAAACCCTATTAATAGTTGTGTAAAATTAGCCATAATTTTGTCACTACATGAGAATAATAATTTTCCAGAGGGCATTTTAGTTGTATTCATCATTATTTTTATATGATTTTTGTACAAAGTTTGGATTTTTATCTGCTGTCGAACTTATACCATTAAATTAGTGTAAAAAAGTAGATGCCATTGTTCACAGCACTAAAAACGCAAACTTTTTTAGAGAGCTTCTCGGCTAATTGTTTATGTTGTTGTGTTTTTATTTATTGCTTTTATCTGCCATGTAGAAATATTTTCATTATGCCTATCTGTAAAGTGTGTGTGGTGTGTGTGTGTGTGTGTAGATATTGGGGTGTGATCGATGATGCTCTCAGAAGTGCTGCATATCGTAATGTAAGTGTTCGTCTGATGGGCAGTTATTGGAATAATACAGATTGTGATATGCTTCACTTCTTGGTCAGTCTGTCGGATGACTCACGAGTAGGATACAGAGGGACTTTAGAAACAGTGAGTGCATGTGTGGAGAGTTGAGTTATAGCTATGTATATGTAGAAACGTCATCTAGTTTAGTGGCTGTACTATAGAAACAGTGAGTGCATGTGTGGAGAGTTGAGTTATAGCTATGTATGTAGAAACATATTAATATATTTAGAGAGAATCACTGACCAAAAAAACAAAAAAGTTAAAACACCAAACGTTTCAGCTACGGACTGTAGCCTTCATCAGTGGTAATGATTCAAAAATAAAAAAATAAATAGTTACTATGACAGGTGAAAGCCTAAGGGGGATACATGTTAAAGCACTATGAGTCCTGAGGGTTAGCTATTTTGTTTTTTTTTGTTTATATGTTTCACTAGGCTACCATAAACTTGAGGCAACAATCCTTCATCTCTGTTGATTTTGCTCCCTTTAGTTTTAATGTACCATGACTCCAAATAACAACGAGGGTATAATTGATGGCAGATGTCAATCACTTTAGGCTTTCACCTGTCATAGTAACTATTTATTTTTTATTTTTGAATCATTACCACTGATGAAGGCTACAGTCCGTAGCTGAAACGTTTGGTGTTTTAACTTTTTTGTTTTTTTGGTCAGTGATTCTCTCTAAATATATTAATATGTCTACAATACCTGATCACATAGGATTTTACAGATTTATACATGTATGTAGAAACGTCATCTAGTTTAGTGGCTGTACTATAGAAACAGTGAGTGCATGTGTGGAGAGTTGAGTTATAGCTATGTATATGTAGAAACGTCATCTAGTTTAGTGGCTGTACTATAGAAACAGTGAGTGCATGTGTGGAGAGTTGAGTTATAGCTATGTATATGTAGAAACGTCATCTAGTTTAGTGACTGTACTATAGAAACAGTGAGTGCATGTGTGGAGAGTTGAGTTATAGCTATGTATGTAGAAACGTCATCTAGTTTAGTGGCTGTACTATAGAAACAGTGAGTGCATGTGTGGAGAGTTGAGTTATAGCTATGTATATGTAGAAACGTCATCTAGTTTAGTGGCTGTACTATAGAAACAGTGAGTGCATGTGTGGAGAGTTGAGTTATAGCTATGTATGTAGAAACGTCATCTAGTTTAGTGGCTGTACTATAGAAACAGTGAGTGCATGTGTGGAGAGTTGAGTTATAGCTATGTATATGTAGAAACGTCATCTAGTTTAGTGGCTGTACTATAGAAACAGTGAGTGCATGTGTGGAGAGTTGAGTTATAGCTATGTATGTAGAAACGTCATCTAGTTTAGTGGCGGTACATTAGCTCTGACATAACTCCATTTTCCTCACACCAATGTCATCAGTTTGTCTATTTTAGAAACTGTTTGTAGTTCCGGAGTTGACGACTAAACAGATTCCTTACACCAGAGTGAACCATAACAAGTACATGGTCACTGAGACTACTGCCTATATAGGTGAGTGCTCATACACACACATACATACACACACACATACGTACATATATACACACATACATACATACATACACACACATACATATATATACACACATACATATATATACACACATACATACATACACACATACATACACACACATACATACAGTAGGAGTCAAAAAAAGTTTCGAATTCCGTTCCGTAGAACGGCCGTCGCAAAATTAAAAACCGGGGGGGGGAACGGTACGCCGTTTGTTGAAAAACGGCCGTTCCATTCGACCGCGTTACCGTTTTAGTCTTTCTCGTTCACCGTATGTCTCGCTCAAAGAAATATAAAAAATCGTTTATCCAATAAAACGTTCCGATTTTTTGTTTACAGGCTCCAGAGGCGGAGCTTTTTGGGTTAAAAAAATTGAAGCCGTCCTATTCGAAGTTGTCTCGCGGAGAATTGTTAGTTCGACCACCGCACAGTATCGACGTTTTCTCGCTGTTAGGGCCTTCTCCGGCTTAGATTTTTTACTACTGGAGGTCCATCAGTAGCTAACATAAGATCTACGAAGTGCGGACCTCGTTATAGCTCTGTGCCTGTCGGAACTTCAGTCTGCAGCTTTATTGAAGCAAGTTAAAATTTTATACGAGCTTTTTTTCACTATCCCCGTGGCGTTTAATGGTCGATACAAGGCCTTAGCTTGCTGATATAGCTATAGAAGAGTTTCTAGCTAGAAAATATCTGTGAATCGACAGAAATGTTTTACCGTTTTAGTAAACGGTGTCGGCCGTTTAGTCAAAACGGTATGGAACGCAACGATAAAAACTACGGTTTAAAAACTACCATTTTAGGGCCGTACTACGGAACGGAGTTCGAAACTTTTTTTTTATACATACATATATATATATATATACACATACATACATACACACATACATACATATATACACACACATACATATATACACACACATACATATATACACACACATACATATATACACACACATACATATATACACACACATACATATATACACACATGTACACACACATACATACATATATATATACACATACACACATACATACACACATACATACACACATACATACATATATACATACACCAGGGTTGGGGTGAAATACTTTGAATAGTATTTAAATACAAATACAAATACTTTCTTAGATGTAGTATTTCAATTACAAATACAAATACTTTTGAATTGCATCACAATTACAGTAGGTAAAGCGTTGCATGGAAAATAAATTATACCTGACGAACATTAGTTCTTCAAAAGTTTTGTACTTTGAACAATATTAGTTAGGTTTAAACATCTTTCCGGCTAATAGAATTTTTTGAAGTGGCACTGAAGATACAGGACTGCATAAATACACTGGAACTATATAGTGTTGCAAGTATGGGGTGCTTGTAGGTGTGACTATGATTCAGAGGCTCAGTGGGTTTTTCCCCCTATTACTTGGCAGTGCTGGGTTGGATTCACATTGAGCAACTTGCCCTTTATTCATATACATTCAGTTAATTTAACTGCAGCTTTTCACTATAGGAGGTGGAGCGATTTAGTTTTTAATATATGCCAGCATGGACCAAACAACA